>Ga0081529_135547_pt1 | contig 13295 bp, 15 predicted proteins | sample EchGeymetagenome_FD_71012 | JGI IMG/M metagenome (GOLD analysis project Ga0081529, IMG submission 71012) | Ferrous microbial mat and aquatic microbial communities from Echinus Geyser, Yellowstone National Park, USA - transect B T=78-80 C v2... ...
TTCTAAAGCTTTCATGTATGTAGTAAACGATGGGAGATTTAAAAGAACATAAGGAAGCTGCAATAACAAAGAAAGTGGTTTCAGGCTTGAATCCAGCTGTAGCTGAGATAAAAATATCGTAGCCTTGCTTTGACTTATTAACAATTATTCTAACTACTTTGTCCAATATTTCCAATAATCCAATTTCGAAATCCTTCAATGCACTTATTCCTTTTATTCTAATAAGATCGCCAACTATTCTAAAGCCTTCTTCTTGTAAATATTCATAAACAAGTTGAGCACATAGCCTATTATTAGCAGTATCCGTGCAGTAAAGAGCAATTTCTATCGATTCCTTAGTCTGTTTTTGTTGATCAATAAAGCTTAAAAAAGAATTTAGCTCAGCTGAAGCTGCTTTTGGATCTTTTTTAACGAATCCATAAAGAGTTTCATGAACTTCATTTCCCCTTGATATGTAATTATTAATTTTTTCTTGTTTTGGGTCATCGGGACTTAATTTAGACCAATCTCTCATTTCATAGTTCTCAAAAACTTTTTTATATTTTTCATTTTTAGAAGCTTCAGTTGAAAAGTTTGCCAAAATTGAAGTACCAGTTGAAATTACGTGAAAATTCTTCATAATTAAATAAATCTCTAACTGCTTAAATTTTTAATGTTTTCAGAACATGATGCTAAAATTAGCTATAAACTCCTGAGCACTCGTTCCTGTAACTATAAAATTTATCTCATGAAGCGATGAAGCTAGCTCGTAAGTTAATTTTAAAACTCTATATTTATCTCGGTGTGCTACCGGCACCAAAATAAATTGACTTGCAAAAGGATTTTTAAGAAAATTTTTATAATCTCCAAATTTTTTAAAATTTATAAGTCTCAAATTAAATACGAATCCCATAAAGGGTATTGATAGTTTTAGTTTTTAAAAAGATACGCAATGATCTGCTGTAATGAAACCTGATTTAATTTGATCCCATAAAGGGAATAAATCTAATTTAACACTTTTTTACAAAAGGAGCTAAAGATGCAAGTAATTTAGAATGGTTTCTTTAATTTTTTGCTCATCATATAGTGATATTACAGGAATTTTTAAATCTTGAACCTTTTCTTCACATGTTTCGCCTAAGTAGATTATTAAACCCGCTGAATCAATATTTTTATCTCTTAAGCTAGATATAGATTTAAATAATTGTTCCTTATCTTTATCATCAAGATGTTCTGTTTCTTTACATTCTATAATTAATGCTTTTTTAATCTCAAGATTATCTCCGAGTAAATATATGAGAATATCTATTTCACGATCATCTATTTTTACATTATGAACAATAAATGCATGAGGAATCAAATAGCTTATCATTTCTATTATTTTTAGATAAACTAGTAATTCATATAGTTTCCAGCTTTTTTCCTTAATTAATTCATAAAGAATTTTACTTATAATAAATGACTGTTCTCCCTCTTTTAGTAGTTGTTGACAAATTGTGCACTTTTCAACATTATTTAAAAATAATTTTCTACATTTATAATTATCACAATATTTAAATTTCTCAAAATATTGAAATTTTGTTTCTTTAAAACTATCTTGTGATTTAAACCTTTCCATAAATTTAGGATTAAATTTATCTAAATTTTTTATAATCATAACATTATTATCATTATATTTATATTCTTTACTATCTTTTAGTTTTTTATCATCTCTTAATATATAAATTATTCCTTTATTTTCTTTATTATAAATAAAATTAATAAATATAAACCAGTTATTAATTATATCAGAGATTAATTCAGGATCATCTTTCTTATTATATGCTTCATCTTTTATTTTTATTTTTTCTTCATCTTTCTTATCATTTATTTTCGTTATAGTATTATTATTAAGATAGAAAAATTTATGTAAGTAAAAAGTATTATTTCAAATATTCTAATTATAAATTTATCGTTTAATTTTAAGAGATATTTATTAAGGTTATCTATTAATGATATAACTTCTTTACGAAATATTATCCCATCGCTTAAAGATTCTGTTATATTTGAAGATGAAGATAATCTATACTTGTCATTTTCACTATCAAGTTGTAAAAATATATTCATTGACCTACTCTTTATCTCTTTAAAAATCTCATTTACTGAATACTTTAAGTCAATTTCATCATTGATCGTGCTTATTACATCAATTATCACTTCATTGTAACTAAAAGTTGGATAGAAATCTGAAAAAAAATTTCTATAATCTTTAATGGTTCAGGTTCACTTCGATTTAATTTTGAATACAATACGTTATTTAAGAAATATAAGAGAAATATCTGTTCAAAATAAGTTAATCTATAATATCTTTCCTTCAATATTTCTGCATTAGCCATGTAATGAACTCATTAATATTCTTTGTTTCAAATTTCTTTCCGAGTAAAATCATGATGTTTTCATAAACTTCCTCATTTGTACTTGGCTTCTTAAACGCTTGTATATGCACCTGTGAATCTTCACTTATAGCTACCTGACCGAATCCACGGCTCTTTGCACCTCCTATTTGGAAATCACCAAGCTTTAGTATATACTCAAATAGCTTTGATAACAGTAATGCTTCATCGCTACCCCTCATTACGTTATTTATTATTACCTTGGCTTGGAATCTTAAGTTTGGCTCCAGACTTTCCAGAGAGAACAATCTTTCCTCCTCAACAATTTTTGTTTTTCTGCTTATGCTCGTACTTGTATAAATATCTATTCTGGGTTCATCTACCAATATAGCATCGCTAAATATCATCTTACCCGTTAATCTTTGAGAACCAAATAGTTTGCAGATTGGGCATTTTAAAGACAAATATAACTCCTTTTGTGCATCCCTAGATAATTCTCTTAATTGTTCTTCGCCAAATATTCTTTCCAATTCTTTCTTCCTATCTTTTTTCAATTCTCCATCATCAGCTTCGATAAATTTAGGATATAGCTTTACATTGTTTTTCTCTATTGAATGTTTATCCTCTCTATGATATTTTACGACCTCATTTACTTCTTGATCACCGAAGTCAAGATTTTTTGCAATTTTTGAAGCTAATTTTCTAAATGAACCTTTAAGAGATTCTGCAGGTATGGCAGGTAGCAGTTTTCCATTAACATTTAACCAAACTATTCTTTTTTGAGTCCCTTCTTGGAATGCTCCTACATGTAATCTAGATTTGGTAATTAATTTTAGATCTAATATATATCTTTGTTCTAACCTTTCCAGGTAAACAATCTCAGACATAATCAATCACCTTGAAATGATTTATTCCTGCATAATTAAACGGAGGAATACCAGCAATTTCATAACTTACAATATCCTTAACTATTTGTTCATTTACATTGCTAACTTCATAGAAGAATATTGAACCTTCCTTAGCCCCAAAGAAAAGAGGCTTTGGTAATATGTTATTTTTAAAAAAGCTAAATCCTGAAACCTTGGTTATACCTGTTAGTACTTTAGAATCACTATTTATAAATTCTTTTTTCTTTAAGGGCAAATCGAGATCAAACTCGCTATGCAATCCATTATCTTCCATACAAAGTTTAAAGATTGGCGAAATAGCTTTAATTATTAATCTGCCTGAACTAATTAGCTTTGAAATTCTTTTTTCTGCGCTTTCTTTATAATCTTCAATAGAAATTTCAACTCTTCCCAAACCTCTGCTTATTCCTCTTCCTACGTGTATTTCATTTAATTTCTTAATTTCCTGTATCATATCATCCTCGCAAATTATTACAGATCTAAAACGAGTTTCTGGAACAATGCCAACATAATTATAAAGCATACCTATTTCAGAGCTTTTTGTCTTTTTAGATATACCAACAGCATCTAAGCTAACATTGTCAATTTTAACTTCTTTTACAGATTTATGTACTACAATAAGGGATCCAGATAAAGACTTTATAGTACCTTTATGGCCTTTATTGCAACTTGAAGGAAACAATTTTCTTGGATCCACAGTACCTTTTTCCACGAACTCGGTATATCCTTCTGACAGGAAAATATAGTTGTTTTCACCAAGTGATTTGCAAAGCTTGCATTTGAAAATGAAAGGATGAGCAGGCTCAGCCAAGTTACCATCAATGATCGGATACGCTGGCTTAATTATTAAAGTTGGACTATATGTCTCCCTTAAAATCTCTGTATTCCCTCTCCTATATAACTCAGCTATTATTGCTCCTCTTAATGTATAGCCAGGAATGTAATTAAATTCATTATACAATATTTTTCCTAGTTGCTTTGAAGTAATTATTAGTGGTGATTTTGTCCTTAAAATAAGGTAATAGGGCTTAGCCATCTTTCATTGCCCCTAAAATTTCCTTTATTATGGAATCATTGAGATATAGCTCAGGTATTTGTGAATTCTTACCAATTTTTACTTCAACAAGCCCAGCCTTACCGAATCTTTCATAGTTCATTTCTGCTACTGAAGCTAAAAGAAGTCTCATCTCATCTATACTTAGATTATAGCATTTTATTTCACAACCAAACTTTGAGCCTATGGGTAAGTATTCAACTTTAAATAGGCTTCCTTCTTTGGCAACCTGATATTTGTCATCTATTCTTACATGGGTCAATATTTCGGTGTTCGAATCTAAATATGCATCGTCAATGATTATTTTAGAATTCTTATCTGGAGCGCCAAAAAGTTCACAAATTATATCGCTTTTATTTCTGCGGAGTTCAGAGGGATAAACACTATAAGAGTCTACTTTTAGATTCAATAAATTTGCTATTCTTATGGCACAAGTTCTGAGTATGCCCTTGACGGTTGAACCAGGAATATAAGCTACCTCTTTTCCATTTATAGTTACTTTCTTGAATGGTATATCTGCTTTGGTGCTTTTCATTTTAGTTCCTATGTTAAGCTTCTTCTTTACTTCAAAATTCAATTTTATTATTGCCAAACTCATATTTCTCCGCCTCCAAGGATCTTTATAGCGGTTATTAAATCATGAACGCAAAGATAGAGATTTTTACTATCTTTCTCCTTTGAAATAATGAACAAGCTTTCCATTAATTTTTTATATTGTGAAGCTTTTATACCTTCTTTATAATCATATATTAACTTTACCTCTATAGATCTATCTCCATATACGTTTATTTGCATTGCATCTAACGCTATCCTTTTCAGCTCTTTAATACTTTCAATAGTGTTTTTCCTTTCGTTTTCTTTCATTAGTTTTGATAGTAGATTCTCGGTCAGTTCTTTAACATCGCTATACTTAATGTTAAGCTGATCAAGAATAGGTTTAAGCAAGGAAAATATGTTCGGATAGTTTTCGGTTCTTACTTCACCAATAACATAAGGTCTTACATATTGGTAGGATACCCTTTCTCTATCCAGATCCTTGAATATGTTTTCGATGCTTTCCTTAAGAATGAAACTACCATCGGTTGTATAGAAACCAATTGTACCTCTGAATTCGTTGCTTGCTTTTTCAACTATTTCTGCAGATGCTTTATATGCCAAATCTCTACATTTACTTTTCACTATTTCATCAAGGAACTCACCGCAGCTTTCATACAGCGGTATTAAAGGATGTTTTGGCTTAGCTGAAATTATGGCAAAAGATAATGTTAATTGACAGCCTGAGTTAAGGTAGAATTCGTTACCTAAGTATAAAGCAAAAGGTATAGCGTAACCTGAAGGCATCATTAATGCTCCATCATCGCCTCCAAGATACATGATACCTAGAACTAATCTCAAATAATCCTCTTCCTTTCCTGTTTGTTTTACGATCTCAAAAAATTCATGAACAGCTTTTTTTACAGACCAATCTATTCTAATGCTTCTTTCGTGGGCATCGGTAATTGATACGCATGAAGCCATAAATGCACCGACAATATTTCCATCGAATCTTATCATTGCAAGATCAGGATAGTCATCTATCGCCTCACCTACCTTATTTGCCTCAACACCTGAGATATAAACAGGCACATCTTTTAATATTTGTCCCAATTTTTTTGAAACTTCCTCTAATTCAAGTTTCTTTTCATAGTGTAGGTATAAGTATGTTCTCGGCATGAAATGAATGTAGCTACCTATATCGTATTTATTTTTACAACTGCTACATAGACTCTTCTCTCCCTCTCTGATTTCTGTAGGCCTGCTTCCGCATGATTCACACAGTTTAAATATGTTCATTTCTACTTTTCTACTAGTTTGATGCTGAATTTTCCTCATCGCCAAATCCATTTCCAATTCTTCATTTGTCTTAACGAAATCTCCATATAAAGGAGCAACTCCTATAGCTGTTTCTATAACATCTCCAAATTTGCTTTTAAGTATGATATCCTTCATCTTTTCAGGTATCACTATTGTTACATTTCCACCTCCGAAATAGAGAATGCATTCAGGAGGCAAGCCTAGTCCAATTAGTTTAAGAGGAATTCCAAAGTATGTTATGACATCAACTATTCTGCTTCCTGCATTTATTACCCTTAGTTCTGTGCTCTTTATAAAACTTTGAATTGAACGTAGGTCTATTCTTACAAGATAGAGCTTAACATCCAGTGGCTTGTCCTCAGGTTTCAATTGAGCTACTAGATTCTTTATCTTCTTACAAAAGTCTGCTGTAAGATCTTCTTTATCTTCTACTTGTATGCTTTCCCAGAAACTCCATTCATCATATACTTCTTCGATGCTCGTTTTACCATAGGATCTTATATATTGCTGAAACTTCTTTTGAATCTCAGGATTAGCTTCTATATATTTTACTAGATAGCTCTTAAGTCTATCTATTCCGCTTGCTATCCTATCAGCCTGCTTAAATATCTGTAAAATTTTCTCTTTAAATTCAAGTTCTTTCTCCTTGCTTAATAATTCGCATGCTTCTTCCAATATTTTTTTAGCTTCTCCTTCAACATGATTTTCGAAAACTTTTCTTAAAAATATTGCAGAATTTTCAGGATGCCTATACCATTCCCTAATTATGAATTTGCCTACGTCATGGAAGAGACTTATCAATCTCACCATTAAAATATCTTTTTCTGATAAGCCTTCCTCCTCAGCTATTGCAGAAGCTATTCCTGAGACTGTCAGCATGTGAATAATCAGCGAGGATGTATTTGCAGCTATTCTTGTATCTGCAGGAAAGTCTAGTAGTTCGAAGAGAATCTTATGATATTTCTCATTTTCTTTAAATATCTCACTGTATTCTTTAAGTTTACCTTCAATTGGTTCTCCGAAATAGCTTGCATATTTTTCGATTCCTTTATATGTGCAAAGGTCTATCCTTTCATTTTCCGATATCATCTCTACATAATATTCTGGGATCAAAGGAGAAGGTATGATGTTTGGAATAGGATGAAGATATAAAAGTGATTTTAATTTCAAAACATAATAATTTAAAAATTCATTAAAATCTTTAATATCTATTATTTTTTTATTATTTCTCATTTTAATAAAAGTTTGAATAATATATTCGATTAATTTTTTATATTCTTTTAATAATTCTTGTGCTTCTTCTTCACTAATTTTCTTTGCATATAAAGGTTGATCATTAACTCTTTTAGGCAACAGGAATCCTCTTACTACTTCCATTTTTCAACAAATTCCTTAAATTTCATTTCAGATCCAACAAACGCATGATGCATAAACTTTTCATTATATTCACTAGCATCTATTTCGCTCATGAAGTATTCATCATCCTTCTCATGTTTCCATTCAATTATTTTGCTTTTACCTAGTTCTTTAACAACTGCGAATCCGCAGATACCTAAGTTATTTTTCTCGTTCCTTAATGCAGTCATATCAGGCAAGACTGTTATTGTAAGTATGGCTTTGCTTAACTTATTGATTAGCTCGGATTTCTTTATTCTGTTCATGTTATCTTCCCCAATTCAAGATTCATCTTATATTCGCTTTTTTCTAATTCGCTTCTAGCTTTACTTATCAACTCATTAACATCTTTGGCTATATTTTTGGGTTCGAAATCAACTAATTCGAATTTTACAGTTCCAAATTCAAATTTGTTTCTAAATAAAGATTTTTTGAGTTTGGGTATATATTGGTATTTGAAGGCTCCTATTAAAACAGGAATATCACTATATAATTCAAGACCTCCGAACAGTATTCCCAATTCCACAAAGTTTGTATTGATTCCTACGATTTCTCCACTAAAAATAGAATTGGGTTTAACCGCTTCTATTCCATTCATATCCTTCAATAGCTCAACATCTCCCTTTTCCAATACCAGATCTGAAAAGAAATATCTTGAAGATAAGCCTGGTGCTCCGAACATATCACAGACAATGCAGACATATGGCGACTCTTCTTCATCATATTTACAGCTTTGCCTGTTAAGCAAAACTTCCTCAGTCCAGAAAATCACGTGATTTGGTGAAGTAGTAGTAAGTCTTCCAGTAACGCTAAAACAAGAATATGAATAATAAGAATCCCCTATTTTGTAAGGTTTAAATTTATACTCTATTCTTGATCTGATGGTCCCTTTAAAGGATGATCCTGGTATAACTTTTTTGCCGTTCAGTACTGCGAACTCTTTAACTCTTTGAATTTCTCTATATTTTCTCATCTCTTTTTCATAAAAATCAACTAACAGGTCAATGTCCCCCTCCTTTATCTGTGGCTTCTTCTTGAGCTCGCGTAATATTTTCATGAATTTATCATAGCTTGGAACATCGAAATGTATATTTCTGGTAAAAATATATCCCCTTGCTACTGCCTTCAATTTTAATTTTACGTCGAAGCGTCCTTCTATTATTCCTGTTCTAGGAGTTATACCGCGTTTATTTATATTCACAGCTGGCCTACTCATTTTTTGAGCTTATTGCAGTAATTAATCCAAGCTGCTTTTGAATTATTTAACAAGCTTTGCGGTTTAATGGGATCAAAGGATATTTTTTCATCATCTTCATCTAGCGGTTCTAGTTCTTTTACTTTATTTATGTCCATAAATTCTTCTCCGCTTTTAACCATGCCTTTTAATGATTCAATAGTTATTTTAACAGAACCAAACCCTCTAGATTTGAAACCCCCTATCTTAATATAACCTTGATTGATTTGGTCTAATATTTCAGCAATCAAGCCAATGCCGTAATTCGGAAAGTTATGTAAGATTATGGAACCGTAAAACTTAGCCTCAGGATTCACAAATTCAACTTGATACAAGGCACCAGTCTTAACCCCCCCTGATCTTCTTTCAATTGCTATCCCTGTCTTTACTGATATCGAGGGGATCTCAGTTTGGCTTGGATATGCATCGCTTATTCTGATGTGTGAGGAGTATGATGCTGTACCGAATAGTCTGCAGATTAGGCAATAATTACGTAATACTTTTATAATTTCTTCTTCTTTTCCTGTTCTAACTGTATTCTGTAATTCTCTATCATATTTTAATTTGCAATCTTCTCCTGCATAGCAAACGCTTAAACCTCGCGATAAAGCAAGCTTCTCTGCTGTAGATCTAAATATACCCTTTAAACTACTTCCAGGCATATAAGGAACATTCATCAAATCTCCTATTGAAAGTTTAAGTACCTGCAGATCTACAGGTGATGTAGGCGTTTTTCCTCTTGCAGCACCTATTCTTAACGGAGCTAAAGTTTCATATTTTGCTTGAATTTCGATACTTCTCAAAATCCTTGAATGAGAAATCCAGCTCATTTCAATAAACCTCCTAGAAACGAATTTGTGATATTATACTCTTTGATTTCTCCCTTATCTAGCGTGTATTTTTTAACACTTAGAGTTTCTTTTAATAACTTTATTCTTCCAAATCCTACGCTTTTCATCCCACCAATGCTTATATTGCCTGCGATGAGCTGATTTAGAATGAATTTTAAGATTTTTTCTTCTATTTGATCTTTATCGGTGAAGTTTTCAATTTCCAATTTGAAGTCGAAACTAATTCCAGGTTCTATAAACTCAACTTCAAACAATCTTCCCGGACTTTGGGCTTCGGTAATTCTACTTATGCTTACTCTTTGGATTAAGGATGTGCTATATTTTCTATCTGAAGGAAAACAGTCAAAGAATCTGACCCTAGAAAAGATTGTTGGACCTCCGAATATTTTACAAATTATGCAAGGTTCATATGCTTCGTTTCTTTCTTCTTTCTCCTTTTTCCACTTTAGCTCACCATTCTCACCTTTTGGATTAAGAATATCACAAATTTTCTCTCCTACACTCTTTGCATATCTTTCTGCCTCGCTTCTTAAAACACCCTTAAGGCTGCTGCCAGGGATGTACGGAACTCCATTCGATCTTACGATGGGATTCTCAATAGGACCTATAGCTATATTTCCCGCTCTTATTGCTATTGGAGTCTCATTTACTAATTTGCCAGTTAGCCTAATAAGATTATCAAATGTGTCGAAATACATACTATCTTTCTTTAGCAATGTATTCTATGAATTCGTTGAAATCCTTAATTTCTCTTCTAAGCTCAGATTCATATGCCCATTTCATCAACACTAAAAATTTTAAGATATTAGTTCTTAATTTTTCTGCATCATTATAATAATCATTATAAAGTTTGTTAAGAATTTGGATTAGATTACTGCCAGCATATTTATTAATTTCACCTCTCCCTATTTGTCTCCTAATATACATCATTGTTAATAATGCAGCCTCCCTAGGATCCGACAAAGATTGAAACTGTGATAAAATATTAGCTATAGTTGACTTATCAGTCCCCCTATTTCTTAACATGCTACCTATTTGAATGGCCCAATTATAAATTGGATCAATTTTTTCTGGGGAACCCATACTGGTATATAAACGGCTTATAAATATAAAAAAATTTAAAAGCAAAAATTTTCAAATTATAATTTATTGCAGGACAAAGATGCTGGCAGAATTGAATTAGATTTTTTAATTGCTTTGAATTAACTTGGCTATCGTACGAAGAAAAGATATTTCTTCAAAATGATTGGGCAAAGTATTATTTGCTAATGCTCGAAGAGATTCGCAAGTTCAAAAAACTTTCAATGTATATGTTTAATCTTTCTTTAATTTTAAACGATTGCATTACTTTCTCACATATCCTAATGGCTAACCAGCTTTGATGGATTTGCTTATTAATTGCTTTCAATGATATTGATCTTATAAAAAATGATAAGGGAAAGTTCAGCTGAAGTTGATAAGAGAGTAACGGTTGCGAATAAAGAGAGCGTTTAATCTCAATTTACCAAGAATGTATTCAATCTCATTCCATAGAGATAGGAAGAATACTGTATATGATGAGACATCGCATATGTATGGTACCATTTATGACATGCTTTTTAACAGTCCTTCAATTAAAAGTTTATAGAAAGAGCGAAGAATTAATGGCAAATCCTTTTCAAAGTTTTCCCATGAGAGACATAACTGTGCTTCTCGACATAAGTTCTTTAAAAGACCTTTTACTCGCTTATATTCTTCGCTTAACTTTCTCATGAAAGATCTTGAACGCCTTAATAGGATAAAAATCTACTCATACCATATAGAACGATGCCATTATGTACTTATAAACTAGTAAGGTTCAACAGAACTTTGAGAGAAATATATTTGAAGGGAGAATCGATAACGTTACAACTTCCATAATGCTAAATAATCTGGAAAGGTTCGCCATTGTAAATAAATAATAATAGATGTGTCAGTTGACCAAATTGTGTATAATGTAGCTACATTGGAAGCATTGCGAACACTTCAAGTTTATTGCAATTTAAAGGAAATAACAAAGGATGAAAGTAAAGCACCTTACTTCAAGATAGCTACCTGCCCTCCTATCTCCACAAGAGAAGCATCTCAATATGAATATCCAATTCAAATATTTCCTTATAATGTGAAAACATTTTTCGATTTGCCTTATAAGAAAGATGATTTTAAGCCCTCAAACTTATTAGAAAAGGACATCAATATTAAAGAGGAATTAGGTAAAAAATATGAATCTTATTATGGACAATATAAAGATATACTAGCTACAACAAAGCTCGCTTTCAATGCAATAAGGTATAATGCACCTTTAGCCTTTTTACAATTAACAGAATTTGTTGCAAATGAAAATGACTTACTAAAAAATTTAATGGAGATATATAACTATGTAGAAAATAAAAAAATCATAAATTTGAATAATAATAAAATTTACGTTAAAAGATTGGGAATAAATAGATTAGAGTTGGTCAACTATCTTTTGACTATAGCGTTATATTCTTCCTTGAAAAAATTCAAAGAGGATATTGTTAAAGATAAACAAACAAATTTTGAAATAATTTCTGAACATTTCCCTAAGCTTTACAAAAGTAAGAAAATAGGTCTTGGCCTTAATGCAAGAATGTTGGAGCGAGATTTAGAAGAAATGAATGACTTGGTTGAATGCGCAAAGAAAAAAGGAATTCCTTTAAAAGAATATGTTTTACTTAAAGATCTTTTCCAAAAAGTTTATTCATATAAAAGTGAAGAAGCTGAAGGAGAATGCAAAGATAAAAAGAAATCAAATATAAAAAGGAACTTCTTTGCACATAGTGGCCTAGAAAACACTGTAACCTACATAAAAATTAACGAAGAAGGAAAAATTGAGTTAAGCTATGTGCCATCTCACAAATGTGAAATTCTAAATTGGATAAGAAACCCTGAAAGCTAATGATATTTAATTCATTTTAATTTTTGGTTGAAAAAAGTATAACAGAGTATAGCGATTTAATGAATTTAAGTATTGAATAAATTATTTTAATATGAAGAACTTTCATGTAATCTCTACAGGTACTTCTATATTGGCTAACTTTTCAAGGAAATCAAGTGAAGAAAGAAAATATAAAGATATTTATGATAAATATGAAATGAAAGATTGGGCTTCATTAAGTCCTAATGATGCAAAACAAGTTAGGATTGAGGCTTTCATTCCTCGAGGAAATGAAGTTCATGAAGCTATTTATGAATTTATTAAAAAAGATCCAAAAGCAGCTTCAGCTGAACTAAATTCATTTTTAAACTTTATAGAAGGTAATGGACAAAGGAAAGATTCGATAGAAATAGCGCTCTATTGCACAGATACAGCAAACAATAGGCTATGTGCCCAGCTTGTTTATGAATACTTACAAGAAGAAGACTTTAGAATAGTTAGCGAACCAATTGTAATAAAGGGAATAAGTGCATTGAAGGATTTCGAAACTGGATTATTGGAAATATTGGACAAAGTAGTTAGAATAATTGTTAATAAGTCAAAGCAAGGTTACGATATTTTTATCTCAGCTACAGCTGGATTCAAGCCTGAAACCACTTTCTTTGTTATTGCAGCTTCCTTATGTTCTTTTAAATCTCCCATCGTTTACTACATACATGAAAGCTTTAGAA
>Ga0081529_123223_pt1 | contig 13137 bp, 15 predicted proteins | sample EchGeymetagenome_FD_71012 | JGI IMG/M metagenome (GOLD analysis project Ga0081529, IMG submission 71012) | Ferrous microbial mat and aquatic microbial communities from Echinus Geyser, Yellowstone National Park, USA - transect B T=78-80 C v2... ...
ATTATCTCTGTATTCGGAAAATTTTTAAAATAAATGAACCGTAATCTATCTCGTGTTAATTAGAGGAAATAGAAAATTCCTCAAAGCTCTAGCGTTGGCAGTTATTTTCACTTCGTTATTTTCACTCACGCTAGCTTCTTCACAAATTGTCCTTACCGTAGAAATAGGGGCTAATGATTACGGTTACGAGTTTCCAACGATGCAAATAAATGGAATTAACTCTACAGTGACTTACTACTATGTAAATGTAACTTCTCAAGTTCCTTCGACACAAGAGAACGTATACCTTATCGTAAACAACACTCCTATACTAGTCCAAAACGTGTTCTGGTATTATGGACCCTACGGGGACCAACAATGGTTGTTGAGCATTTATTACAACGGTATATATCACATGAAAAGCTTTAGTTTTCCTTCAAAGAGTAAGAAGTACGTACTAACTACCGTTTGGAAGTATAACGGTAGTAGACTCCTCGTAACGTTTACTATATCTAACGGAACCTTCTCGCACCAACAAGTATGTTATCTTCCGGGTACCTACGGCGGAGTATCTGCAACAACTTATCCCGGTACTGTAGTTGCAGGATATGGAAACGCAACTACAGCGTATTTAGGGAAGGGTTTTAATGTTTCTATCTCAACTGAATACTTATATGACGGGGAGTGGTACGTTCCTCCAGCGATAATAGACGGGTTTAAGAATATCGCTGACTCTGCAGTTTATGGTAAAGCCTATCTAGCGACGGGAAACAGGGTATTCGTAGTATATAATGATACTCACGGCGTTATGTACTACGTAGGAGAGGACTTAGCGCTTCCCAGTGTAATAATAAGCGGAAATAAAGTGCTAACATTTCCCTTCGGAAGCCTCTGGGTCATAAAATATCCTAACGGTAGTACATCTTATTTCATTAATGAGACTACTTTCGTCCAAGGTGCGACCTTCTGTCCCTTCGGGAATATAACTCTTCCTTTCTTGGCTGTGAATCCTTTATTCTTTCACTTAACGTCATTTATTCTAAACAAGACCTACTACGTAACGTCTAATTACCCTGTATACTGCGAAAAACAATTTTGGGTTCCTCAGCCAGAGTACGTCTTTGTTTTAGTGAACGGGATATATGAGCCAGTCCTCATTAACGAGTCAGAAAACATATACGTTAGTAATCAATCCACCACTACTCTAACCACTTCCTCGCAGGGACAAATTACTTCTGACCAAACTATCACATCCACAGTGACCATAACTTCTACAATTACGAGTTATGTTACGATCCATGTTGTAACTTCAGTCATAACTTATATCACCACAACCGTTACAAACAGTGCTGAACTGTACAAAGGAGTCATAATAACTATAGCTATAGAACTTATAGGGTACCTTCTTTTAAGGAAAAAATAAGTAAGACAACTTATCAGACTTTGCGTGGATTGTTCCTCTTACTTTATTCTCCAATTTTTCTCCCTTAACCAGTTTCTCACGTCATATATGAATATGTTGTCATGAGGACACGCTTCAACGCACTCTCCTGCACCAATACACTTAAAAGACTTGAGTTCACCCTTCCTTAAAAAAGAGGCCCTCATGTCTGTTATTCCAACTGGGCAAGCTTTTGCGCAGTCTACTGTCCTACAATTTAGACACGTTTGCGGGTCTTTTACTTTTAGCTTGAAGAACCCTAACCTTCCGAAGAACTGGTTAAAACTCCCCCATGTACAGATACCCATGTTAACACAGCTGTAATTCCCAACAAAGGGTATTAACAGAAATTGTACGTACCACAGTAGGTTAAAGTATAATACTGCATAGAAGACTGTAGGGTCGTTACCCAGTATGTAGAAGTTAATGTAGCCTAACTGATCCAGTAAAGAAAGGACAGCAAAGATTAAGAGCATACCCCATGTAAGCAACGTGATTATTTTATACCATGCAGATAACCTACTCGTCAACATCTTTTTCCCGACTTTAGTTGTTCTGTTAAAAATCTTCATATCTCCTATTACAGTTCCTTGTAGCATAAAGGGTGCCGTACAAGTTACCGAACATATTTGTCTTGAACCGAATAGAAAAGATAACACTGCAGTTACAGCATAAGTCCCTAATGCTCCTATAAGCAGAGATGGAGCTAAAGGACCAAACGTTCCGAATCCGTTGAACCAAGAGTACGGAATATAAGGAAAAATCGAAGAAACTGGTGAAAAGTTAGGTAGATATGTGCTATAAATCCAGTAAGCTAAAAGCATCAGCATTAACCTCACCTTGTTACCCCTACTTTTCGAAGCTAAGATTTTGTGAATAACTAAGGGTGTAAAGAATGAGCCAAGAATTATCAGTATCCATTGACTCCCAGTAATGGATACGAAATAGGAAATTACGTTCCATATAGGGTTATAGAGACCTAAAGCTGGTTGAAATTGATGAGAATAAATAAGCATATCCGTTGATAGTAGCAACGCGGTTATAAAAGGTAGGAGTAGGATAGATAAAGCAACTTTAAAGTCGTTTATACTCTTTTCTTTTCCTTTAATTGGTGACGAGTTACTAAATAGAAGGAATATTGATATAGTGTATACAAAATCCAGAGAGAACACTAATACTGTAGAAATGGCTGATAAAAGTGTTAAGATTAATAGTATAGTAGATATAATTATTCCTTCTATTAATATTACTAAGATTTTTGTAAAGTTTATCATAAGAGAAGTTCTTTTATAGTTCTTTACATACGAGATTCCTTCACTTAGCGAGATTAATATGCTACTTAAGAGAAGGACTAGAGTACTTACGTCATTAGTCATTTGCTCTCCTTAAATCTAAATCCAAAATAGGTTATGTTAAAAAAATCTTATCAAGAAATTGCAGTGGCTGTTAAAATATATCTAACACCCATTTATTAACTCTTTATAACACTTACATGTCAGGATTAAAATGGAAAGAAAAATGAGAAAACCTAATTCAGATAGAAAGAAAAAAGCTGTATCTAATATAGTATTCGGTGCTGTTGTAATAATATTACTAATAATAGCTGCAATAGGATTTTACCTATACTCAACTAAACCTAGTGTTACTACTACTGTTACTACTACTGTACCTACTACGGTTACTTCTCCTACTACAGTTGTAAGTACATCTACGGTAACATCAACCGTACCTACTACTCAAACAGTAACACAAACGGTAACATCTAGTCAAACAGTCCCTCAGAAAGTGCCTATCATGTATAACTTATCCGCAACTTTTCTAAATGGTTTAGTTATAACGTTTAACTATACCATGGACTTTAGTTGCAACACAACTGGATTAACAATATTTGCTAATGAGACACAGCAAGAACAAGTCTCTATGGGATGCGAAGTAGGTCAGGGTCTATCCTCACTTCCTGCTAATGCAGCACCAGTATACGTAATAGTCCCAGCTTTTGCAGGATTATCGATATTCGGTGTAAAGGCACTAGGAGCGACTCCTCAAGGGTTCCCAACCTTTACTTATAACAACGTAACTTACACAATATTAACACAATGTGGAGCTGCGCTAACTCCTTCCGCATGTCCTGACCACATGTCACTAATATACTCGCCGGCGTTCACAGCAGTTGAAGAGTCCTTAAATATAACTCATGGTGTATTTGGATTACCAGAAGGTGTATTACCAACTCCCGCTCACGATCATATAGTAACATTCAGTACTACTCAATCTATACCATGGTATATAGTAGTAGTCTTAGTATTCAACCCTAACATATTCCCGAACCCAATAACAGGACAATGTGAACAAATAGTTCCCTCAAATGTAACTAACGATACGTCACTGTGTTTGAATTCCTACGCTAACTTACAGAAAGCACTGAATACTTATGATAGTGCAGTCTTAATGGCTAACCAAAATAACCCAATATGGAAGACTTTACTAAATGGCAAGGCTATAGACGCCATACAAGTTCCTTCTAACATGATATTATACTTTAGCGATCCAATGATATATCCATACCCAGATGCATACTACACCTACACGTCTTCATAATAAGGTGAAATAAGTGAAAAGACACAAACAAGTTGGAACCATTTTTTTAATTCTCTTCTTAATAATAATTTCGATTTTCATAATTTTTAATTACTTTAGCTCTAAAGTAGACTCCTCTACAAGTTTATCCCTGATAGGTGTTAAAGTTTCCCCTTCAGTTTATTTCCAGTTAAAGACTCTATCAATGCAAGGCTATAACATAACAAATACTACCCTTCTCAAAGCAGTATACCCTACTTACTACACTTTGTCATTAGACTATCAGGGTAAACCGGTTGTTATATTTGTTGGAGCAGAGTGGTGTCCTTTCTGCGGAGCTGAAATATGGGCTATATTAATAGCCCTTGAAAGGTTCGGAAACATTTCTGGTTTAGAATATATGTTATCAAGTTCTACAGATGTATACCCAAACACTCCTACTTTTACATTGGTTAATGTAACGTATGAGAGCAAATACATTTCACTGTTAGCCTACGAATATCAGAACAGAGATCATCAGACATTGCAAGCTCTACCCCAGAACGTATATCAGTTATGGCAGGAATACGGACACGGTTCAATACCCTTCATATACGTAGCTGGACTTTATTATCAAGTAGGTTCCACAGTCAGCCCATCTATTCTTTCTGGTAAAAATTGGACATATGCATTCTCTCAGCTTAACAATTTATCGTCCCCTTTTGCTCAACAAGTCTATTCTACTGCAAATATCCTAACCACCGAGTTCTGTATTGCTGACAATAACCAACCCTATAATGTGTGCGGATTACATGAAATACAAATACTGGAGCATGAGTTAATTAATAAAATTTCTGGAAACAGTAGTCTAGTTCCTCAAGTATACGCTAGTCATGATACGTTTAATCCTACAACCGATAGTGAAATGATAATAACCACAATTAGTCCCAATACTTTAGGGCTCTATTCCAAGAAATTCATTTAGACACCCACCTGCTGAATCTTATTGAAAGATAGTAAAAAACCACTGTTTCTACGACTAAAACAGTAAAGCTTTGGACCACTAAGCTAGTTTTTACAAGTCCCGTAAAGTTCTGTATTAAAATGGACGCTAAAGTAGTAGGTAAAGGATATATCAACTCGAAGATCACGTGAGGAAGTAAGTAATATGGATAATATACTGGAGGTAAGATGGTCAATAAAGTTCCGGCTATCGCTCCGATCCCCCAAGAGTAACGAACGTGGGAGATCAAACTCCCTATGAAAAAGCCTATTGCTGAAGTATTTAGCAAAAGTATTAACAATGTTATAAACACAGGCAAGAAATTGAAGGGATTTAAAAGGTGATAGATAGTAGCCAAAGCCACATATGTTAAAATACCTGGAGAAGAGTAGATGAGATTCGAGAAAGTCAAGGCCAGGATGTAATCACCTGCACTTATTTCAGTAGCTACAAGAAGGTCTTGTATTTTAAGCTCTAGTCTTAGAAAAGCGAAATCGGCAATGAACGCAAGACCATTAGATGCAATGACCGTTATAAGCCCTCCATCAACAGCGAACTTTACAAATTCTCCTTTCGTTATCATGTAAATTAAGAAGAGTTCCGCCAAAGGCACTGTTAAGTAGGAGAATACGTAAACTATGCCCCTTACTAAGGGAGCCACACCATAAAACCTAGCAAAGGCTAAAATGAACTTAATCTTCAAGGGTCTCACCGGAGTATATTATAAAGAGGTCTTCAAGTGTTATAGGTTTCACAATGTATTTACCTAGATATTTAACAGCTTCTTCTCTGTCCACGTAAGATATCCTGAGCTTACCGACCAGCAGGTCTCCTATACCCTCAACTCTCACCTTATTTTCGAATTTCGACAAAAGCTCTTTAACACTACCCTTGGCGATCAGCTTACCTTTGTGAAGTAATACTACTTCGTCCGACAGCTCTTCTGCCTCCTCCATATAATGAGTTGTTAGGACTAATTTCACGTCACTCTCTTTCAGTACTGACCATACTTCTGTCCTTGAATAGGGGTCTAGACCTACTGTGGGTTCATCAAGTAAGATAACTTCAGCACTTGAAGCCAAAGCCATAGCAACAAATATCTTCCTCTTCATCCCGCCAGAGAGCAAATCCGAAGGTTTGTCTTTAACTTCCCAGAGACCAATTTCCTTTAAAGTCTTTCTAGTTAGCTGGGAAGCTTCGGACAAAGAAAACCCCCTTGCCGTAAGATACATTAGTAAGTGTTCGAATGGAGTAGCGAATCCCACTGGGTGAGCCTCCTGAGGAATTGATGCGATTATTTTCCTTACTTTCTTAGCGTCCTTCACCACGTCATATCCGTCTACAAGGGCTGTACCTTCTGTGGGTAAGAGTTGAGTGGATAGAATTCTGGTAAGGGTGGTTTTACCTGCTCCGTTCCTGCCCAATATGGAAATGCTCTTAGCATTCGTACTAAAGGACACATGGTCTAAAGCCGTTGTACCGTCGTTATATCGCTTCGTCAGGTTAACAGTTTCTAACACGGGGTGATCATAATTTTTTGACCTAAAAACTATAACTATTTCTCCCTATGGTAAAGATCAAATTTAATATTTGATTTTTTTAATAGTATATATAGTCATGGAAGAAGAAAAAATAGTATTCCCTGATGGTAGAAGCGTTGAGATACATGAATTCTTAGCATTTATGTATGGCTTATCCTCAAGTGACGTAAGCGTCTTGCACTTATTGATGGTTAAGGGGAAAAAAATGACCGCTGATGAGATTTCCGAAGAATTAGATGTAACTAAGGCTTCTATCAATAAGTCGTTGAACAACCTCCTTGACAAGGGCTTGATAATGAGGGAAAAGGAGGAGAGTGAGGATAAAAAGAAGGGTAGACCGGGTTATCTTTACTGGGTTGATAAAAACAAATTATATGAAAAATTAGAAAAAGATCTTGAAAAACTTGCGACTGAAGTGAGGCAAGGATTAGAACAACATTTACAATAAAACGCTACCTATATAACAAAATCTCTTTTACTGTTGCTTTTTCTCTTCTGGTGATTTCTGTTCTTCCTTCTTTTGCTCCTTACCGGATTCCTTCTTCCCTCCTTCCCTCTTTACCTTCTTTATTCTTTCGGTCTTAATATCAATCTTTATTTTAATCTTTTCACCGCTACACTCTCTTACCAGTAACCCGTCTTTTTGGTTATAATCCCCGCATTTTACTTTCTCTTTAGAAACTAGTTCCTTCGCGAACTCTTTAGCGTTCTTTAAGTGCCTGAACTTCTTCTCTATTTTCTCCTCTTTATCGCCTTTAGTAATTTGCACTATAAGGTGATATTTTACTACTTTCATACTCTTATCTATTAACGCTAACTATAAAAATCTGATTCACGAAGATCATTTTGATGCTCATAGTCCCAGATGTTACTAAAAGTGAAATAGTCTATCTAATCATAGCCTTTCTTTTAGGGCTTTTAATCGGGTTTTTAATAAAGAACATCCTAAAAATAGGGATAATCCTTTTAGCTATAATAATCTTACTTATAGTAATAGGTGTAGTCTCACCTAACACGGTCTTATCGTTTATAAAGACCTCAGTTACAACGATTACACCAGAGGCAGAGAGATACGCTACTGAGGCGCTAACTTACCTTCCCTATAACTCCATCTTCTTCCTTATAGGATTCGTTGTAGGACTATTAAAAGGGTAGAAAAATATATTGCTGTAACTAGACAAATAAAAATGATAACTTTTTTCAATCATGCCCTAATTACACTTTTGTAAATCATTTGAACTCTTTTTGCGGGATCAGGGTGAGTAGACAAAATGTCTGAGAACGGGGAAGGTTTCTCATTTAGCCACTCCTCGACCAGTATAGATGGATCGGTTTCCTTTACTTTTACGGGAGATGCAGTAACAATGATCCCGGTGAAAGGGTCTAACCTAACGTTCTGCATATATATTTCTATTTTAGCTAAGGCATTTGCTAGATTTATCGCATCCTTTCCGAATAATTGAACTGCGTGAAAGTCCGCATAACTTTCTCTCAGCCTGTTAAACCACAGTACGAAAAGTTGGAGTGTTAATGTTATAATAAACAGAGCTCCCCCAACGGCGAGCATAACAATTCCAAATAATAAGTCTGTCTCATCTACAGCAAATATTAAGCTGATCCAGCCTAAATTGAGGAGTAGATTACTTACGAAGCCCAAGACTGAAGGTATCAAGCCTATAGCCATACCTATTTCCACGTCATTATGCTTAATGTGTCCTACCTCGTGTCCGATCACAGCAGCAAGTTCCTCCTCGCTTAGTATGTTAAGCAGAGGGCTAGTTATTCCTATTCTCTTCCCTGTTACATAGTTCCCGTAGGCAAAGGCGTTAGGATAAGGTGCGTTTACGATGAATACCCGAGGGGGTTTGATCCCAGATGCTATCGCGATCCTCTTCACCATTTCGTAAACTCTCCCATAATAAGGATCATCTTCTGTAATCTCAAAAGAGTCCCTAGCGACCAAGTAAGGTGAAATCAACCACTGAATTAACCAGAATAAACCCAAAAACGGTATAACGGCAATTACGGGGAAGCTAAGCAATTGTAAGAGAATGTAAGTTACGATCGCTTCCGAGATTATCGTCAAGCCAAGTGATAGGTATATTTTAAACCTTAGCTCAGGTAAAGTGTCCATTTGAGGTTAGTGATCCTTTGAAAGAAAAATAGTTTATCGCTTAAAATACGGGGAGTGAGACGTTAAGGTTTTCTTCTACCCACGTAGTGTTTATGTAGTGCGGAGCCTTCCCTATTAGTATATCGTGCAATAATACAGATCCATAAGGTGACAATACACCAGGTTCGTCTAGAAGGTCTACCGCAAGTCCGGATATCAAGTAAACTTTACCATCATGAACAGCTGAAGTGTCATTATAATATTCTTCAATTAATTGTATAGTATAGGTGTAGTTGTAAACAGTTTGTGCTATTATCACTTGCGGGTTCACAACAAGTATCTTGGAAGCCGTTACAAGCGGGTAACCGGATTCGTTAGCAAAAACGTTGTTACCTCCAGCCAAGACCAGAAGATTATTTATAAACACGTTACCCCCAACTGTGTAAGCTTCACCGTTGGGACATATCCAGTCTAAATACGCCACGTTTACTGAAGGAGTATAGTTAATCATGTGTGAGTTCATCCAATTAACTACCTCTTTGCCAACTTGAACCTCGTTAAATTGTTGGGCAATATTAAGGATGTTTTCCTCGATTTGTACAATGGATAAAGCGAAATCGTTGTTTGTAATGAGTAAATTCAATCCTGCTTTTTCCATATCTGGTATGTAGTGTGAGTCTAGCCCATACTCAACAACTACTACGTTGGGGTGAAGGAGTAAAAGACCCGATATGTTAGGAGGGCTGATAGTTTGGAACACAGTCACGTTAGATGGTATCAGCGACGTTTCGTTCAAGTAGTGTAAAAGCTCGAAGGAATATTCGTCTAAGCCAACTATATTTTTACCGAGTCCTAACGAAACTAGGATCTGGGTATCTGAGGGGGCTAGACTAACGATTCTCAAGGACTTTTCTGAAGTTGTCACGATGGGCTGGGATATATTGGAGGAAGTACTTGTTCTATTGCTATAATATTGAGTATAAATCAGAATTGAAAATATTACTATTACCACTAGAATTATTCCGATTAAGATTGAGCTTCTCATAAGCATGGATAGGTTATCCAATACATATAAATTTTATCATGCTTCAGTGTATCAATGTAGATCGTTCTCGAACGTGGTGAAATTCCGACTCATACGTAATTTCTTTCAGAACACCATTAGTGTTTCTACACCTTACAAGAATAGTGTGCAAACTGTGACTACTTTTTAACCCTAGTCAAGTAGCTCTCCTCTAGTAAGCGTCGAAATTATCAATTTCAACTAGGTTTAGTTTGCGAGGATAACACTTTCAGAAATACAAGGGTTGTATACTATCCTATTACGTAAGATGTTCGCTGACTGTTTTTCTAAACAGAGTTTATTAACTCTTAACCTGATCTTCTTCTCTAAGGGTTCTTCCATCGTTATTTAAGACGAGTTCTCCTCGATACTTTGTTTACCCATTAATACGTTGGACGTTAGGCTAAGATGCACCCTTGGCTTTAACCTATAGTGGAAAAGTTTATTATATGGATAGGCTATCCAATTCTTGTGAATAAAATTATTCTGAAGTATTTCTTATTTCTCTCTATTATACCGTCTTTCATTTTGGCTCTTATCGTAGGACAAGTCATAATTCCAATTAACGGTTTAATTCACCCGAACGGTGTATATTCGATCATACTTTACAGAATCAGACTGCCTACGATAATAACCGCTATGGTAGTAGGTATAACACTGTCATTGAGCGGAGCCATTATGCAACACCTATTGAGGAATCCTATTGTCGACCCTTATGTATCAGGGACAGCGTCTGGAGGAGCTTTAGGTGCGATAATCTCGTATTTCTTGTTAAACTCCTTTATAATGCCCTTCCTCCAGCCTCTGTTCGCTTTTGTTTTTTCTCTCCTCTCGACCAGTTTAACAATCATAATAGGAAAAAGAGGAGGGATTTACGGTTTAGTGATAGGGGGTGTTATAGTCTCTTACATCTTCACTTCAATTTACACGATATTGTTTACGATCCTTGAGTATAAGGATCCTACTATACCCCCTTTGTTGTTCTGGCTCTTAGGAGAGATTAGCATTGTTGGGTGGGATCAGGTTATCCCCCTGATATTAATTTCAGCTATTCTTGTAATACTATCGTTAATTCACTCAAAAGCTATCGACTTAGTAGCAATAAGTGATGAGTTGAGCTATGCCCACGGCATTAACCCCCAAAGGTTCAGAGTCTTCTGGCTAACCTTCATAAGTTTCGTGGTATCTTACGAGATATCCTTGGTAGGAGTGATCGGTTTCTTGGGAATCCTTGTCCCTCATCTGGTGAGAAGGATCATTGGAGGAAATATGAGGGATCTTACAGTGTACTCTTCTGTCATTGGTGCTTCCCTTATGTTAATAAGTAACGTATTATCCCATGGTCTCTTCGGGACTATTATCCCAGTAACTCCGATAATTGCCCTAATGTCCTCCCCGGTTCTGGTTTCGCTCATGGTGAGGTTAAATGATGGTCAAAGGGTTGAGAGTTAAGTTCGGTGATAAGGTCGTCATAGATAACGTAACTTTCGAGCTTAAGGAAGGGGTGACGCTTCTTTTAGGACCTAACGGATCAGGTAAGACCACCTTACTCAGGACTATAATAGGTATGGTTAAATCGAACGAAGGGGAGGTTTCAGTAGACTTAGAAAAACTATCCTATTCCCCTTCCGAGTTCTTTTCTCCTTCCATGAAAGTCTGGGAAGTCCTATCAGCAGGGAGAAAGAGAGGAAATTACGAGAGATATGTTAAACTATTAGGGTTGGATAAGTTCATGCAAAGGGATTTCTCCACGTTAAGCAGTGGAGAGAAGAGGTTAGTGTTAATAGCTAAAGCACTTGGTGAGGGAAATTTAGTCATAATGGACGAACCCTTCTCTAATGTGGACTTTGCTAACAAATTCAAGATAATAGCTATAATGAGCCAGCTGAAGAACGAAAAGCTATTCCTTATTACAGCTCACGAGCTGGATGTTATAAACTACGTCGATAGAGTGATCCTTCTGAAGAACGGAAGGATTATCTACGAGGGAGAGCCGAAAGGCCTCTCGGATGAGTTACTGTCCTTTGCGTATAATTATAAAGTAAAGAGAGTTGACGTAAACGGAAAATTCTTTTTCACTCCGGAATTTTAATACCTCAATCTATCATTATAAATTATACGGATTCTAACACTGGTATACTAAGTTATACACTTACATTTAACACTGTTAATTGAAACTGACTTTCGGTATTATACCCAAATTCTATTAAAAATAGATGCGAAATTTCAACTATGAGAAAGATTACCACACCATGCGAAGATGCATTTAAGAGTGTAGTTCCGGTATTAAGGTTAGCAATTGCTAAAAGACTCATAGAGAAAGGAGTGCCTGTAGTTAAAGCATCAAAGGAGGTAGGTATTTCAGCAACCACTTATGAAAAGCAGATAAAGATGAAAGGAGAGCTAGTCCAGAAGGTAAACAGCGATGAAGAGGTAAGTGATATGCTAGACTCCTTAGTTGGAAGAATTTTAAGTGGACAAACCGTCGAGAGCACTTCTTTCTGTATTTTATGTTCGAGGTCTAGGAGGATCTTCAATCTTCCTCCGTGTCCGAACCTTTAAATAAGAAAGAAACGGAAACTATTACTATTCCCGCTACTAAACTTATTATGAAAAAAGTCAAGGATAGAGAATAGACCACATAAATCGGGGAATCATTTATGAGTACAAATCCTACAAGCACTCCTTGCGTGTAATTATTTTTCAATAGTAATTGCGAATCGTAAAAACCCTCTCCGAAAACATAATATGTCCCGTTACTATACGTTGTGTTTATTATTTGAATGTTTACGGGGATTACTTGCAACGGCTCAGACACATTATCTTTGTATTCAAACACAAAACTTGAGTATCTAATACTAAGAGTGTAATTTCCCTCCGCTTTAATGGGTATAACACCCTTTTGGTACGAGCTCTTTGATAGGGTTAGATGCAGATATAAGAATACCAAACTTACTATAATAAAAACTAGACCGATTACTAGAAAGCTCTTTTTCACAGCGATATTTTATTATGGAGAAGAGACTATAACTTTAATCCTACTATCTTAGTGTTAATACGCTCTACAAAACGTCGTTAATTCCGGCTGAATAATCGTTGATTTGGAGGCTGGTGGGAAAACCTACCTAGCTTTGGCTTTTTGCATCTCCTTAACAGTCCTCATGATTACCTCAATGGTCTCACTTCTAGGGGGCTCTTCGTACGTGCCTTTACAAAAAGTGTCAATTGCAATTATATACGTATTGAGAGAAGTGTTGCTTTGTGGGCTACTTCAGAATTATACAAAAATTTATAAAAAATAATAACGAGTATTACTCATGGGAAAGAGTAAGTACAAGAGGGATTGGCACAAGTACGACGAGAACGTCATAACGAGATATACCCTTATGTTCCCCTTCTACGTCTTCGAACACTGGTGGGATTTACTAGCAGAGGAGAATA
>Ga0081529_121603_pt1 | contig 13075 bp, 15 predicted proteins | sample EchGeymetagenome_FD_71012 | JGI IMG/M metagenome (GOLD analysis project Ga0081529, IMG submission 71012) | Ferrous microbial mat and aquatic microbial communities from Echinus Geyser, Yellowstone National Park, USA - transect B T=78-80 C v2... ...
TTCTACTGAATCTTTTGTTAGTGCTGCTGTTACAAGTGTTTTCTTGACTTCTTCTGCCCTTCTTCCCTTGAAGTTTATGATGGAAAATAATTTTTCCTCTATTTGTACTCGTATTTTAGGGGAGATGTAGTCTGGTGTTGTCAAGTGTTTCTCCCCTAAAGTAATACCAGACTACATCTCCCTTAACTTTTTCTCTAATTACAAAATTTTCTGGGTTAGAAAAAATTATACAATGTAATTATTTTTGTAAAATGAATTTGGGGTCTAAGGTTACATTCTGTAGGGATTGAATAAAAAATATCGTCAGTAAGAACTGTAATATATTTTTTACTTTCTAATTTTATTTTCTTATCTAAATTTAACAAATCATAATTATTATAATCTAACAAAGAAACATCTTTAGAATTAACCGTAGAGTATATGTAATTTGCTAGGGAAGATTTTGCGGAGCGTAATGGACCTACTATACAGAGATTATTACCTTCAAGAATAATTGACTTCCCCCATTCAGCTAAATCTACGAAAAAGGGTTCTATATCAGCTATATTCACTTTATCTCCTAACGGTTTAATATCCTTTTGACTAATGATTTTCTCTGCACTAGCGGGCAGAAGTCTTAATGCGGAGTCAAGCCTGTAATATATTAATTCTTTCCACGTTTCACTTAACTCGCCCCATGCCTTTTTAAAATCTATATCCCTAGGTAAGACTAGTCCTAAAGCATAAGTTATGCTATCCTCTTTACTTATATCTATTTTAGGAAATGAGGAGTACAATCTCTTTACTCCTAACACAACCTCTAAGATCTTATCTAACTTACCTTGCTTATATAACTCGATTCCTTCATTTACTAATTTAGGTATGATTGTAAAATAATTTGGCATGGCAACAGTTGAGTACATTAAAATTTTAGATATTACCTTATCATCCTTTATACCATATTTATATATCCTCTTAATAGCATCTATATTCTTCATACTTACTGCATTTCCTCTAAAATCTAGACAAGGAGATTGAAGAGATAGTGTATTAACTATTGATACTTTACCTAATAAGAGGTCTATTATGTAAGTTCTTCCTTCTATTATACCCCTTCTAATTTCCTTATATTTTATTTTTCCACTCATTTAACTCATCAACACTGTTGAATTTTTTAGGCAATTCAATAAATTGTATTCCCTCATTTTTATACTTATTATAAAATTTATTTATCAGAGTAGTTTTGCCACTAAAAGGTAGACCTCCTATAAATACCTTATCTTTATCGCTAAGCATCTCTTCAATGTGCTTTGCTTTGAAAATTCTCCTCATTTAAAATTCATGTTTAAATATAGAATTAAAGCATTATGGTTAGGTAGTTTAAAGAGTTTTGCAACAAAAGACGATATAAAAAGATTATAAACTATTATTACAGGTTTAGGTGCAAGGTGGGGACTATTAAATGAAGAAGCTTTTAGGCAAGGCGTATATGAGATTATAAAGTCTGAGGGAATGGTTGTCAGTAAGGAGCTACTATACGATAAAAATGGGGAAGTTTATGGAGAGCCATCTGATGTCGAATATGATTTAATAGTAAAGGACGGGAACATAATAATGATAGAAATAACTTCAGCTATAAAAAGAGGAGATCTGCCTGTAATTAAGAAAAAGAAAGAATTTTACGAGAAAAACAGAAACGTTAAAATATCTAGAGTAATAGTTGTAACACCTTTTATACATGACAAATATCCAGGTAAACTAAAGGCAATGGGAAAAGATATGGAATAGATATAATTAATCCGTAGATTGTCACGCCCTTATGGAGATGATATCGTGACGAGAATTCAACATCTCTTCAACAAGTAAAGCTATGGGAAGCTCTGTTACTTTCAAAGGGTAAATATTAATGTTAACGAAATCATATCCTCTTTCATGTAGGTCATCTTCCACAGTAGAAAAAGCCTCGATAGTCTCGTAATCTTCAGCAATTCTCATGAATATAAATGATCGAATCCAGCTATTTATATCATTTTATAATTGTCGGAACTTGTTCTTAAAAACATAAGTTATTACCAAAGTGTAGGAAATTAAGAGGATTGACGCAATTACAACTACTTCCTTCTGACCAACGATCAAGCTTAAGTACGAAAGCGTTAAGTTTCCCAAAGTATTGAACGCGCTTCCTAAAGTTGCAATAAAACCGTTATATGATGCAATAGATTCCTTAGGTATTCTCATTTGGATTATCGGTGATATAAAGGAACCGTAAAGAGTAAGTAAAAGCCAGAATAACGTTATGGGAATTATTGAAAAATTCACTGGAATAAACACGAGGGAAAGCAATACAACGGCAGTTACTAAACCCCTAAACAATAGCACAAAGGTGAGAATATTGCCTTTTTTATACTTCTCTGTGATGAAAAGGGAGATTCCGCTGTACAATAGAGAAAGTGAGTAATAGATAGTGTAGTTGAGGAGGAATGAAGAGGTTTGGTAAAAGAAGATTAGGAAAACCGGCAAAATGCCGTTTATGAAATTACCTAATATTGTATCAATAAAGGAGAATAACACAGTCCTCTCCTTTTTGATAGTGGAGAAGGTTAGAGAGAAAACTAGCTTAGCCTTTCCAGTCCCTTTAGGGTATTTTATGAAAAAGATAAGGGGCGTGTGGATGAAGAGCATAAATAATCCTAAAAGGAGTAAAAGGTACTTTACTCCCAACCAGAAGAAGGTTATGTTGAGAAGGGTTATAGCTGAGGCTAGCCTAATCATGTTAAGTAAAATCCAAACGGTTCTGTATTCTGAAGGAGTGTTAACTAATCCCCTAAGGACTTTAATGTGGTTGGTCCCCTTTAATGAGTGTATTACACCAAGTACAGTGTAAGTTATGAAGATGAAAGTTATAGAAGCTGAGAAAAAGAAGGAGGAAAGCGTGAAAGTCAAACCGCTTAGTAAGGAAAGGATTAAGTCATAACGTCTAGTATTTAATATGTAGTCAGTTAGGAAACCAGCTACGATACTTAAATGACCTAACACATAAGCTACGCTTAATAATAGCCCTACTAAAACTGGGTTATTGGCATACAAGAAGAGGTAAGCTGGGAATACTATGGAAATTATCACGAAGGGTTGAATGAAGTGCTGAATAAAGTAAAGCCTTACATTATGTAAAACTTTCCAGTCCATGTTATTTATAATTTTAATCGTGATAAAAGTTTAACCGGAATTAGATTGAATTCTATATAGAAAAATTTTAAATTTTTAGTAAAACGAAATTAACCATGGTTTGGAAAACTCAAAGACACAATGAAAGGTACCATAAAGGAGATCATTGAAACTGGTAAAGAGGTCAGCAAAGCTTCAATGCGAGCTATGTCAAGTTTAATTAAAGACGGAATGAAAGTTAGTAGAGTTTAACAAATTCCTTTTGCGGAACCTTCTGCGACACGGAAGTGTAAATCAAGGAATTGTAAATTATTCCAAATAACGTAAGCGAACAACTCAACAATATCCAAACTAGTACCATAAGGTCTCCGATCAAGAAGATACCAAAAAACTCAACGTAATATCTGAGTTCCTGCTATTTAGCTAGATATAAAATCAGTTATTAAATAAAAATTAAGTAAAAATTAAATCATAACAAAGTGTTAAAACTTTTACTTAAAATATTATGGTGAATTATATACTTTTTATAAATAATTTTTCGCTAATAAATTAAAAGTGTATTAGTAGTTGTATTAAAATGGAAACTGGATTGTATATTATGAAAACGGCAGCTGGTAGAGGAATTATTATCAGTAATTTACTTGAAGGGATTATGGCAACGTTTACTCTGGTGAGATATAAGTAAAATGCTCTGAATACAAATACCTTTTTTATATTATCTATAAGAAATCCTAACTTTACGGTAAAGGGTGTAAGTAGTAAGTATAAGGCTAAGTTAACGAGTAATATGTATTCAAGTTTTAATGCATTATAATATATAATATAAATCATAGATGGTATAGAAATTATAGTAGATAATAAATAAGAAGGGAACATATTAAATATTAACATATATTCTAAATTACCTCTTGAAAGTAATAACTCATAATTGCTATGTTTTACGTCAGAGAAATAATCCAAAAAGATCTGATAGGATACGTTTAGTAACATAGAAATATAATTATTAACCATTGTTCCCACAGCTACATAAAATTGGTAGGCACTACCTATAATCCCTCCTACAAATATTAGGAAAAACAACTCTATGAAAATATTAGGTAGTATCACCCATAATAGCTCCTTTGACCTTAGATCTCCAACAATTTTTATCTGTATTATATATAAATATCTTGATAAATTCATCTAAAACTACCTCCCTCTATCTTATCATATAAAATAATATCCATTAGTATTAGAATTGTGATGGTTATAGTAGAAATCAGAATGTACAATAAATTTAATTTCTCTAACCCAAGTATTTGTCTTACAAGAGTAATTATATAATAGAACGGGTTATAAATTACTATCTGAGTGAGAGTTCTGCCTTTAGTGGGTATTAAAGCACTTGAGAAATATGAAATTAAACCTATAATTATCTCGGTAGGAATTACGGAATACCATTCCCAATACCTTTTAGGTACTACAGTAGTCACTAATATGGTGGACATAAAAACTACATTTATTAAGACTAAAATCGGAATTAAATATATTGATAAAAACAATAAATTTAAGAAATAGGCTAATATAAAATAAATTGGTAAATATAAGATTACAAAATAAAGAGATAAACCTAACATAATTATGAAGGGAGTTAGATGTTTATTAATGGGCAATATTAGTAAATAGTTTTTATTCATTTTTAAATCCCATCCTATAGTATCAGATACGTAATTCTTTAGTGATAGTAAGAGCATGACAATTGAACCTCCGACAAATATGTAAGATTTGTAAGTCGGTAAAAGGATAATTAGAAATACTATAGTAGTTACTGCACTTATCGCTATTTGTATAAAGGACACAAGCATGGACATTAAAGCACTTGAGCCTAAAAAATAAATGGAATAAGCATAAATTATGTATAAGTAGGAACTTATTCTCATTGTTTTACACCCCCAGTCAATACGAGAAATACGTCATCTAATGTAACATTAAGTCTTTTCATTGAGATAACTCCATTAAACGTTACAATTTCTTTAATTATATCTTGAAGGTTATCAGAATAAACGCGTATATAGTTACCAGATATTATAATCTTTCCAAAATTCCTTATCTTATTTATTACACTTGGATCTGATACCTCAAGTTCTAATACTTCATTACCTAAGGGTTTTTTCAATTCATTTATTGAACCTACAGCTAACAACTGACCTTTATTTAATATTGCTACTCTATCAGCTAAATATTCTGCCTCGTAAATGTCATTAGTTGCAATGATTATAGTACTTCCGTACTTTTTCAGGTTCTTAATGAGACTCCACACCTTATGTTTACCATCTATATCTATTGTGATTGTAGGTTCGTCGAATATGGCTATTTTTGGTCTCTGAATAATTACCTTACAAATCTCAACCCTTTTCCTCTGCCCACTAGATAATTCCCATATTATTGTGTTAGCCTTATCTATAATATCAAGTTCCTTTAAGCAGTCTAATATTCTCTGTTTTAATTCGTTCTTGGGAATACCGTAAATTCTTCCATGAGCCCATAAAGCCTTATATACGGTAGTATTAAAAAGAGTCACTTCAGTAAAAGCAAAGCCTAATAATTCTCTAATCTTTCCAGAATTCTTTATAATATCATAGCCCATTATATTAACATTACCCTCAGTAGGCTTCATTATAGTAGAAATGATATATAGTAAGGTTGTTTTACCAGCACCATTAGGGCCTAATATTACAAAAATTTCGTTCTCGTATATTTTGAGATTTAATCCGTTAAGTGCTCTTATTCCGTTTTTATATACCTTACTTAAATTCTGAATACTAATAATTTCTCTCATTATCTCACCTTTACATCTTATCAAATTACCGTTAGAAGATCTGAGTGTGAACAACAATTTAAGTTTTAGAGATACAATTATCTTTGCTTTTTAGCCCTTAAAAATTTCATCTATCAGATTGTTAAAAGATATTTATTTAGGTTGAGATTGCTGAAAGTAGAAGATGAAATTTTAGTTACTAATACACTTATTTTAATTGAGTGCCTTAGTGGGAAGAAGCCTACATATACTAGGCTGGCTTTAAAGGGAGTACTCTCAGAATGCTCTCACTTAGTAGATAATTATGATCCGATAAAGGATTTCGATAAATGGTTGAGAGATAACCCCTATGATAATAATGAGATCACGATTTCTGAATTCTTAAGGAGTATAGCGATGAGGAACGATAGGGAACCAGGTAGAGCGGAATTAGTGGAAGAGGCCATTATGCTTAACGAAAGAGTTAAGAGGTAAAAATTGGAGAAAATTTATAACAATTTCACTTTAGCAGTAGCGTTAAGGGGTTTAGGGGACTTAAAGAGAGCAGAGAAATATGTCGAAAAGTTAAACGAAGGTTTAAAGAAACGCAATGAGGAGTTCCATTTATCAGCTTATTCCCTAGTTATATATCACTCTATCTTCAATGAAACTGATGAGGTTGATAAATTAATTAATATTATAAATAAAAAGAAAGATGAAGATATTTCTATTATGCTACTCTCCCTTTCAGCCTCTATGACTTATCTCTACACTAAAAAGGAAAAATACTTAGATATGGCTTTAGAAGGTTTTCACAAGGCAAAAAATGACTTAAAGGTCGAAATTGGGATTAATTTAATGAACTTAATAGACAAGCCTAGTGTTGTATTTAATATAATTAACGAAATCACTGCAGAAAATCAATTTCTATATTATTATATAGATAAATTCATTAGTGCTTTAGGGAGAGTTTACGCTAATACTAAGGATAATAGAATTCTAGATATGATGAGAAATCGTGTGTTTTCCAATTTTATATTAGACTTTCTCTTAAACATGGCTGGACACTCATTATCTAAAAAGCTTAGAATAACTTTATCCTTTTGGTAATTATATTAGCGTTACGATAAGTTCTTATACGTTATGATAAATTTTTTTAGTGTTTAGATTACTATTCCTCCTTGATAATTCCCGTTGTAAGGTTTGTCTGTTCTCTCATCAAGTTTAAAGAATATCAAATGATGTGTAGCTATACCTTTCTTCAGTGAGGAATTATACACTGGGGTAATAGCGACAAATACTTTACCCTTATATCCCGCATCTATAACTGTTGGAGGAGCTAAAAAGCCATTTCTAGCCATGGTACTCCTTAAGGTTATTAGAATTGCTATGTCCTCTGGAACGTTAAACTCCTCACAAGACTCAAAGAGGTAAGTCTTTAATTGTTTTAAATCCGCCTTCTCACCAAAAGGTATTTCCTTAAGCTTTGCCTTTCTTTCTGGTAAGCTTGCTCCCTCCTCTATTTCGAAGTATTTATCTCCGCATATCCTTAAATCGTAACCGTTTTCCCTTACGTTATCTAAGGAATAATTGGTTATTACCCTTCCCAATAACTTCATTATTGACTGGTGAGAGAGTATCATAAATTATAATTTATATGTTTAAAATTTAACGGTTTTTTCAAAGTATTAAGAGAGTTTGTGTTTTTAATCTCTGACCGGGAATATAGTATTATGAATCTTATCTCGCATTACAGTAAGGACGTTGTAAAAAGGGAGATATACAATTTCTCTAAAAATAGATGGATTGCCCTTTACTCCAATACCTTCCACAGATATGATAAGAATGGAAAACCGTTAAAATTTAATTCTGAGGATGAAGTTGTAGAATTAGTTAAGAGATTTAATGCGAGAACAATTTATGCCACCGCAGGAAAATATAGGGAAGTTACATTAGATAACGTTAACGGTAATAGGATAGTATCATATACTCCGTTCTTTGATATAGATACTACTATAGATAGGTGGGAGAGTGCCATAAAAGCTGCAGAAGTTATAGTATCGTTTCTAGAGAAAGAAGGTGTTGAAAAATCTGTATATTTACTATGGAGTGGTGAAGGTATTCACGTGAGAATAAATGAGAATGCAATACCTAAAAATTACGATCCATTAACTGCAGCACATGCTATAGTACAGTACGTTTTAAGAAGAACTAAGGATGAAATTAAGAAAATAGGAGTCAAAGTAGATGATTTGATAGATTCTAAGAGGATTTTCACTGTGCCCTTATCCTTCCATAAGGAATTAGACTACGTTACTGTGTGCTTTTCTCCAGATAAACTAAATAAGTTTAATTTAGAATTGGTCAAACCGGATAATTTCGTTCACGAGGAAGGCGTTTATAATAGATATGAGGAGAATGAGACAGAGGAATTGCTATTGAAAGCCATTCAAGAATATGAACCGAGACATGAGGGAATAAAAGAAGAGGAGGTTTCTGGTAAGATAGGTAGATTTCAAGTTATGGGGATAGTTCAGGCTGCAAGATATTATGTACTATATGGGGATTTAAATAAGGCAAAATCATTTGGTCTAAATAGAGCTATATTTTACGCCTGGGCTAAGTATTATGGTAGGGGATATACTCCTAAGAAGGGTAAGGTCAAAGTTCCAGCTGAGGTAAAGAAGGATAGGGTTTTAGTTAACGTTGCCGGAGAAGAGGTATATCAAGATGTGGAAAGCGGATATTATATAATTGGAGATAAGATTCAAAAACCTGAAGACTACGATAAGGAGATTAAAGATAAGATATCTATAGTTGTCCCCTATGATAAAGCTTGGGAGGCCACTGTTAAATACGTTTCCTCATTCCCCAAATACGTTTTAGAGAATCAGAGACAATTTTATGAGAAAGTGTACTTGCCAATTAGAGATAAATTCCTAGAAAAAGTAGTGAATAGGAAAGAGGGATTAGATGCTTATTTAGGATAATTTATTATTTAGTAATTATATTAATGTTTCAACAAAAATATATGTTTATATTATGGAATTATTATCACTAAAGACTAGAAACTTAAGAATTTACCAATGTTCTCTATTAGATTTTTATTTTATTATTGAAGCCAAAAATTACAATCATGCTTTATATTTTAAGTATTCTCTTAGCGTTATCTCTCATTATTTTTTCATCCTTAATTACGTTATATACTTGAAGAGCATACTCTGCCAGATCTTGACCTTTAAACGCGGGAAAATCACTTCCGTAAAGTACCTTATCAGATATTTCATAAAGTCTAGGTAATACCTTCAAAATATTCTTTGGTGGTATTGAAGATATTTCGAGAAAAATATTCTTAATGAACCTAGCCATTTGAAAGGCCGTAGTATACCAAATAGGTCTTCCTGCATGAGCGAGAATTATTTTAACTCTAGGGAAATCCTTAGCAACGTCGTCAACTAAGATGGGGTCTGCGTACTTATTCCTGCTACCTACTCCTACACTGGTCCCGGTATGTATGAGAACTGGGAGATCATGGTCTTCAGCAAATTCGTAAATATAGAGGAGTTGTTTTAAATTACCTTCCTCTTCCCTATAAGCATTAGGCTTAAAACCGTGATGTACGGGATGTAGTTTAATTCCTACAATACCTAAAGAGTACTGTCTCTCTAATTCCTCCTTAACGTTACAAGCTAAAGGGTTTACCTCACCCCATTGAGCATATATATCAGGGTTTTTCTTTCTCTCTTCGTAGTCTATGTAAAAACCGTCGTAACATTCGTTAGTGTAACAAGGATGTGATGGAACCATTAAAATCTTTTCTATTTCTATAAGGTCGTTCTTTAAACTCATTTTAGTCCCCTCAACGTTTTCTAAGAACTCCTTGCAGTGGTCTGGAATTTTCCTCGCAAAGATGTGGTAATGTACGTGAACGTCAATAACTTTTATCATATAAATGAAGAAAGTTAGGTTATATATAATGTTTACTCCTATAATCATGTATATTCCAAAATTTGAAGTTCCTACATTATTAAAAATTAAACGTATAAACGAGAAAAGGAATATGTTGAGATTATTAGAATTCAATTTATACATTATTTTTGATATTATTTATTATGCCTACTTAGTATCAGATTGTTGAAAAGTTTTTAATAGCATATCTTACTGTTAAACGACAAAAGATAGCGCCAGTATTACCGCGTTTTTATTTGTAAGTTTTTACTAGGCAGTTAATTGATGAGTTTGATAGGAAAGTTTAATGATGTTAATTGACGATTTGAATGTTAGGATTGACTAGACTAAGAATGATGTGACCTTTATGGGAGAATTATAGCAACACTAATAACAGTAATATTCACGAAAATATTATGAAAAAGTTATTGAATATTTTTGTGATTTTTAAAAACTCAACTTTTAATTATTAAGTTCTAATGCGTTTTAAAAAATAATTATGTTTTCTTTTTATTGCAGAAAAATTATGAACATAGCCTTATAACTCACTGTTCTTTAAATTTTATTTATGGAATACGCGGATTGCCTCATTATAGGAAGTGGTATAGCAGGATATAATGCATTAAAGGAATTATTAAGCATCAAACCTAACGCTAAAGTGATAATGGTATCGAGCGATAGATATTACCCTTATGACAGACCGCCATTATCAAAACAATATTTAAGAGGAAGAATACCTCGCGATAAATTATTCTTTGAAAGTGAAGAATTTTATAGGAGAGATAACTTAAAAGTAATATTAGATAAGAAAGTAGATAGAATTAACGTTAAGGAGAAAACAGCAATCTTAAGTGATAATAATGTCATACAGTTTGAGAAAGCTTTAATTGCAACAGGAGGTAGTCCTAGAAGGTTAGGGATTGCAGGAGAGAGTTTAGATGGTGTTCATTATTTACGTACTTTAGATGATGCCGATAATTTGAAGAGGGATATCGTTAGTAGTAAGAGGGCATTAATTATAGGTGGTGGTTTTATTGGTGTTGAAGTCGCTTCTAGTTTAACCTTATTAGGTGTTAAGACTACTGTTGTTGAGGTTAAACCGTATATTTGGAATACTTTTGTTGATGAAAAAATATCTAAGTTTATACAAAAATACTTTGAAAATAAGGGCGTACAATTCATACTAAACGAAAGTGTAAAAGAGTTCCAAGGTGATCATAGGGTGAGGTTAGCTGTTACTGAAAGTGGTAAACGGATTGAAGCTGATTTAGTTTTAATAGCTGTTGGAATTACGCCTAATATAGAAGTGGCTCAGAAAAGTGGAATAGAAGTGGGAAATGGCATTATTGTGAATGAGTATTTGCAGACTAATGTTTCAGATATTTACGCTGCAGGTGATGTTGCTAACATATATGATCCCATTGAAAAGAGGAGGAAGAGGATTGAGCACTGGAATAATGCTGAGTATACTGGTAAGTTGGCTGCTAGGAATATGGTTGGTGGTAATGAGCCATATAATTTCATATCATCAATATGGTCAGATATATTTGATTTACACATAGAGTCAGCTGGGGATACGATGAACTACGATGAATACGTAATCAGAGGAAGATTTGAATTAGATAAGCCTAATTTTAACGTGATTTATCTAAAAGGTGGTATAGTAAAAGGCTATTTGGCTATAAATAGGGAATTCGAGGAACTTGAAACTTTAAATAAAATGATAGAGAGAGGTATTGACGTATCTGGGAAAAAGAATTCGTTAATAGATGAAAGTTTTGACTTGAAAAAGTTACTATAATAATTTTTATTAAATCTTTTTATGATTGAATACCTTCTTAAGCAAATTATACTTATATTTGAACTCGTTAATTCTCCTTATTCATTTATCTTTTTTTAGAAAGTCTTAAATAAAGTTATTATCAAAGAGGTTGACTTTAACGTCATCTTAGTTAATTAGAAGGGTACTACTAATTCAGAAGACCACGAGAAGGTGATGAGGGAGAAGGGTTTTAATAGGCATACAGCTTATTTAATAGCGTTAAAAAGAACGAACTAGGAATGTTAAATAATGATATAAACTTCACAATTTATCGTAAACTGTTGACAATGGCTCCAAATGAATCTTTACTAAAATTTTTAGATAATTTTTATTTTTTATAAATAAATTTTAGAATTACTGTCTCATTTCAGTTGTTAATCTTTAAACAATAAACTTTTTTATCTTTATTTCAACATTTTTTCCATGTCGTCAACTAAGTTATTGTTTGCTAAATGGATGTTACCGGTTGCCATAGTCTGGGGACTTTCATATCCTTTGACTAAACTAGTTACCTTCTATTCCTCACCTATGATCGTGAGCGCTACTAGAGTAGCTATTGCATCTATTTTCTTTTACGCATTAAGTAGAGGTTTAACTGTTGGATTTAAGCAGTTTATTAACGGCTTATTAAATTTCGTAGGCTTACTAACTTGTCTAAATTTAGGAGTTTATTTCTCTCCAAATCCTGGATTAGTTGCAGTTATGATATATACTCAACCTTTGTTTGTTGTAGTAATAGAGTCTTTATTGGGTAATAGGGTGGGATTAAAGGGTATATTAGGGATTATATTGGGAGTATTAGGGATTACAGTATCAGCTTTTCTAGCATTTAATTTGGGTTTGCTGATAGGTCTTATAGGGGGATTAATTTGGGCTTGTGGAACTGTTTACTATAGGAGGAATCTAACTAAAGAAGATTTAGTTAAGTTAAACGCGTTTATGGCTCTAACTTCTTTACCTATACTATTAGCGTTAACACCAGTAGATTTTCATTTTGAGTTAAATTTAATAAATGTGGGTTTATTGGTAGCGTTAGCGTTAATAGCTCAAGTTGGAGGATTTTATTTCTGGTTTAATGCTGTGAAGTACTTAGGTAGTGTCAAAGCCAGTTCTGGTTCTTTATTAGTTCCAGTTATGGCTTATGTTTTTTCCTTTGTGTTCTTCAGAGAAATTCCGACAATTATTGATATAATAGGCTCTGCTGTGACTCTAATCGGAGTATATTTAACAATGACTAGCTAAATTAATTTTGCGATTTTATAGAAATTTACTTTTATTAATTATTAAGAAAAAAGAAATATCAATAGTATATAACTGAGATAACTGTAAATATTTCTCAGTATTTTTCATTAAATTTTATTATATCAAATAAGAATTTATCCCCT
>Ga0081529_121909_pt1 | contig 13056 bp, 20 predicted proteins | sample EchGeymetagenome_FD_71012 | JGI IMG/M metagenome (GOLD analysis project Ga0081529, IMG submission 71012) | Ferrous microbial mat and aquatic microbial communities from Echinus Geyser, Yellowstone National Park, USA - transect B T=78-80 C v2... ...
CGCTGTTAAACTCGGTTTGGTTTTAGCCTTTTCCTTAGCGCTCGCGCTATTAATAGCTTTGAGGTAAGAGAAATGAGCGATGAAAAAATTACACAAACCTTCAACAAAATTTTTTCTATAATCGCAGAAGACGAGCTTTCTCCAGCAGAGGACTTAGTGGTTCTCACTCAGCTTCTCACTTACGTGTTTCAGATAATAGAAAGTATTGGCGTTGACAAAAAAACGATTGAGGAAGCGAAAAAGATTGTGGCAAAAGCGATTTTAGGTGAGTGAAGTGGATGCTGTTTTCACTTTTGAAACCGAGGACGGGGTGGTAAAAGTGTACATTCTTCGATCGGAAATCGCAAAGTTCGCGGTTGCCACTTTTGAAACTGCTAACGAAAAAGCGGCTTATGGTGTTCACCTTTTGAATACCCCGTCTCTCTTCGACGCTCTTTCTCTTATTGAAAAAGCGGCGAAAGAGTGGCCTCAGGAAAAAGAAGACAACCCTTTCAACAAACTCATGAGCAACAGAGAAGCGATAGAAAAGCTGTACCGCGCTTTGAGAGGTGAAAAAAGTGAAAACAGCAGATGAGTTTGAATCAGAGTTGAGGCGGTTCGAGGCTATGTTACTAGACGGAAAAATCTCGCTATACGACTTTATCAAAGCTGTGAGACTTGTTTTTGAAAGAGCTTTAAAGCAAGCTCGGAGAAGAACCGTAATAAAAGTGGAACCGATACGCGCACCCCCTCAGCAGAGTGAACACAACACAGTGCTACGTAACCTCAAAGATTTGAAGAAGTGCCCCAAGTGTGGGTTGACAAGCTTCTACGTAACCATACCTTGGGAGGCGTGGGGGACGTGCCTCAATCCCTGGTGCGCACACCAAGAAGTGCACAACCCAGAAACAGAGGGGTGGCTCAGGCTCTACGAACAAGGTGAGAAAAATGGGCGACAAGATACCTGAAGAATTAGAAAATACCCACCTATGCAAAATCTGCGGAAAAAAAGTGGTCAGAGACCACAAACACTAACCAAAAACCTTTTTTGTTTCCCTTCGAGGTTTTTTCTATGCCTGACCGCACTCTGAATAACCCGATTATCCGTAACGCTCTTCTTTCTTGGGCTCTTTCCCGCATGAAGCCAGACGGCGACCCTGATGAGATCAGGGAAGCGATCAACGACATAGACCGCTCTCTCACTTACGATGAAGTGATTTCCGCAATAGAAAGAGCCGCCTCCGCGTCTTATCAACCTCAGTCGCCGTTTGACCCTTACAGAAGAATAGCAAACCAGCTTGACTGGTCAAAAGTGAAGCCTGTTCAAGAAGAACAGATACAGAGAGAGGAGATGCTCGCCAACGCAGAAATGCTAAGAAGGGCTATTCAGGAAGGTTTGATCACGGAAGAGGAAGCACAGCTTTACCTCAAGCTACCCGAATCAAGAGAGGAAAAGGAAAGGCTACAAGAAAGAATAATGGAGCTTGAGCTCAAACTGCAACAGAAGGAGAGGGAATTGCTCGACAAAATCACGGATTACATCGAAAAAAGAGCAATACAGCTCAACCTGAGTCCTAAGGAAGCCCGCCGACTCTTAGGGGAGGTTAACCCAAGCCTGAGCTACAACGAGAATCTGCAACTCATTGAGGCCACACTTGAGGAGATTCTGAGGGAAAGGGGACAATCTGCACCCACTCCTTCTCCTCCACCACCACAACAACCAACACCAGAGCAGGTGAGAGCTGAGCTGAGCAAAATGGGTTCCCGCAGGCTCCGCGACCTGGGCACAGCTCTCCTCGCGAAGGACGTGGAGCAAGGGCTCACGCCCCTTGAAAAAGAAATGCTCAACGCGATCCTTCGGATACTTGAGGAGAGAGGAGAGGAAGTGAGTAGAATGATTCATGAGCGGCTCATACGAAGATACAAGTGGAGTGTGCGCACCTACTATGATAATGAGATAGCTTACAGCCACTTCGAGTCTAGGGAGGAAGCTGAGAAGCTCGTTGAAAGATTGAGAAAAGCGGGTATACGAGCGGAGGTAATACCTTTTAGGCGCGAATACATAGAGTGAGCTTTCCCAAAAAGTTTTTATGTAACAGCGCGTATATCAATTCATGTCTGCTCGAGTTGCGGCTCGGTCTTTCGGGCTTGGTTTGGTAAACGCTGTCGCATACGAAGTGGTGGATACAGCCGCGCAGTACGCAAACACAGCAAACCCTGTTTTCAAATTCATGAGCAACGGTCAGCTTGTGCTTATTACCTCAGGCATACTCTTCACTTTGCTCGGTTGGTACAGCCTTTCACGTGGCAGTCTCACCCTTTCAGCATTCGGTTTTGAGCTTGGACCCTTGCTCATTGTTGTGGGTATAAGCGACATGATAAAGAAAGCCATGGCGAATCTACCCGCACAGGTGAAGCAAATAGCGTACACTCCACCAAAAGCTGTGAAAGCGTACAAACCTGTGCCAGCACCAACTGTGGTTGGTGCGCCTTCACCAAACCAGCTAGCGGCTAAAAGCTACTTCTAAGCTTGGGGTTTTTGAAAACTTGTCAGCTACTCCTCGCTAAAGTCTATAAGCTTCCCCGCGTTATTCCTCAGTGAGGAAATATGAGTGTAGAGGAGGTTATAGCTGAAGTTTCAAGCATTTTCAGAATACCTCCTCCTCGTTATGACTATGATTTGTCTGAGTGCGGTTCATTCACAGTGGCGTGCTTTGATCCGCTCACCTACACTATACACCTACCCTCCCCTTCAGTGGATCCCGGTGTTGTCGCTCATGAAGTGGGGCACGCCGCGCACAGCTATTACGGGATAGAAGCGGGTTCAGAAGAGTATGAGACGTTTGCACAGTTCACTGAGCAACTCTACAAGGCTTGGAAAACTCAGGGTTATGGTATAGGGAGCCTGATAGATCGACCAGTTGCGCTTGAGCCAAGACTCCTCCTATGCCCTTCTTGTGGTTCCAACTCTCTTCCAAACATCTACCCTTACACGCAGTGTTATACGTGTGGGCAATGGTTCAAACTCGAACCCGAGAGTTAAAATGTCAAAGTGGGTTGGCTTATACCTACTTCTTTACTGATTTTACCCAAAGACTCTTTTGTCAAATCAGTTTCGGTATTAGACGTAGTAGAGTATTCCCTGGGAATAATTGTTTTACTTCTAATCTCTTCTATTCTTTTGAAAGCTTTTTTTAGTGTTAATACAAACTCGGAGTTGACGGCAAACCGCTACTTTTCCTTTTTCTTTGAAAACTCATCTAGGCGCTTGGAGCGCTCCGCTTCAATCCAATAATCGAGGAGAGAGTAGATCACGTCCTTTGGTTGTTTGCTTTTCTCCTCCTTGATCTTTTCTGCGAGCTGTTTCGCGGTGGGTAACCCGGAGGCGTAGCGCTTCAACCGTTCCTTCTCTTCGTTAAGTTCCTTCTCCATCCACTTGTCCAGACTCATTTTTCAACAGTTTTCGGTTCTTAGCTTACTAAGAAGGTGGGTTGTTGTTGGAGGCCATTAAGTAGTAGTACCCTGCCTCGGTTGGTGTGAACTCCCAGCTCGCCTGCCCGCTTGAGTCGGTTGTCGCAGAGGACACAAGTGTGAAGCTTGTGGAGGGTATGCTCGAAGCGTTCACAGGGTTAGGCGAGTAGTAGGAAAATAAGTAAAGCGTGGCTCCGCTCACAGGGTTGCCATTTGAAGTGTAAGTCGCAGTCACAGTTATAGGGTTACCAACAGTGTCCGTGCTTGGTGCAGAAAGCGTGATCTGTTGTGTAGTTGTTGGTTGTGTAGTTGGTGTAGTTGGTGGAGTAACCGCCACAGCTTTCTTGCTGAGTGCGAGCGCGCCAACCAAAACAGCTAAGCCCGCGACTGCACCACCGATCAGTATCTTTTCCTCTTTGGAAACCATAAGTAGTAAACGCTTTGGTAACAAATATAGTTTTTTGCTAAAAAAAGGGGGAGGAAAGAAAGAGTGAGTGCTCAGTCTACCTCGAAGTACTCGCTAGCAGTTGCGGCTCCTCCTCCTCCGCCACCTCTTTCAAAGAGCTTGGTGCCCTTGAACGGTTGGGCGCATATTTTGGCGACACCGTGCACCTGTTTACCACTGTATCCGTGCGTTCCAGGAAGTATGGTGTTCCTCACACATTTACCCACGTTGTGGCCGATTTTATCTGTGAACGCTTTTTGAACTTTGCCTTCCCTTACAACTCTGCTCACGAAGGGTCTCAGGTTCTTGCTTATTTTTATTCTTCTACCTGGCTTTTTGAAACTCTGTCTTACCGCCTGTTTTAGCCTCTCAGCCGCCTCCGGCGTTGCATTTTCAGGTATATATATTGCTTCAGCTCGTGCGGACATATCCCATCGAGTATACTTAGTGGGAAGAAGCTTATTAACCTGGGTAGAAAAAGTGGAATCATGCCGAAGAGTTACAGAAGTTTGAAGGTACCTGAGGAAACGTGGGTGAAAATCGTTGAGGTGAGAGGCTACTTAGAGAGAAGCAACCACACACGGGTCACGCTGTGGGAAGCAGTGGACACAGTGATGGACGAAGTTCTCAAGCAGATCAAAAGAGTGGAAAGGAAGAGAGGTGCTCTGACATCCTCTCATCCCTGAGGAGCGGGGAGAAAGTCAGCTGAGGACACGAGAAAGATATATCTATTACCGAAACATTAAAAATGTATGGTTTCTGCGAAAGACGTCGCTTTGGGTTTAGGTGGTTTTGCACTGGGTTTTGCAGGCGGATACTTTCTTCCCTCTTTTCTAGGCACTCCGCGTGTGCCTACGGCTACGGCTACGGGGAACTTTGCTGTTTTGTTAATCAACACTGGTTCTTCTCCTGGGCTTGTTGCGCCGTCTTACCAGTTTCAAGCAGGCGCAACAGTGGAGGTAACAGTGTTTGCGGCTTCAAACAAACCCAATGTTCAACCCGCTTCTGTCACAGGTTACTACTCGCATAGCCCTAACGGACCGTTTAAAGCCGGTCAAACCTTTACTTGGGACGTTTCACAGACAGGTAACGCTTTCACTTTCAATTATGGACAGATAAACCAGCAGTCCTCGGTTTACGTGTATGCTGTTGTGCAATTCAGTGACGGAACAACCGCTACCACGAACACTGTGTTAATACAGGTAGCGTAAGGAGGTGGTATAGAATGCCTCGATGCGTTATTTGTGGGTCAACAGAGGACGTAGAGTACTGTGAAATCTGCAAAGAATACATGTGCAGGCGGTGTGAGAGAGACCCATCAAAGTGGCCTCTCCGAATAAGAATGGCTTTTGAGAAGCTTCTTAAAGGTGGTTGAGAGTTGTCCTCTGGGCAGTGCACTCCTTGTATGAGGCGGTTAGAAGAGTACAAAAAGTGGAAGTCTAATCAGGGTTCAGCTCTTATTCTCTTAGGTGTGGGAGGCGCAATCTTTTTGTTTGGCTTGCTTCTTCTTTTACAAGGTGGGCAAAGCTGACCGACCCCTCTACAATCATCTCGGCTTTAAGTCTTGCCGGCGTGGTCACGCTCGGCATTCTTCAGGTGTATTACGCGCGTAACAGAGTGACCTTCCTTCAGCTCTCAGAGGAAAGAAAGAAAATAGAGGAAGAGGTGCACAACCTCATTAACCAGTCTATACTAGAAGGAAATATAGGACGCGCGCTTGACAGCAAACTCGAACCGATAAAGCAGGACATTCTGGAAATCAAGAACACGCTCGCTAAGATTGATGACAGGTTGCGCAACTTAGAGGCAAAGGGGAAGTAGGGTCTTGGGGTTTAAAAGGAAACTGAGGTGGTGGCTCGCTTTTTTAGCAGGCACTCTCACACTTTCTTTTACTGGTGACTTGGAAACCGCGGATCATGTTTTTCTTTATGTGAGAAAACTTTTTGAGAAAGGTAGTGATTATTCTATTGAGTAACTATGTCTGAGAAAAAAGAAGAGGAAGTTGTGCTTTCGTGCAACCTTGAAAACCTAAAGAAGATAAGCGAAGCCTCGGAGAAAGGTGTTCTTGTTGTTTTCACAGCTGAGGGATGCCCGCACTGTCCTCCTTTTTTGGAGGAAGCTGAGAAGGCTCTTGGGGACGATATACCAATAGTTGAAGCTGGGGTTGAGGACGCAGAGTGTTTGGGGCTTGCTGAACAACTTGGTGTGAAGGGTACACCCACCGCTTTTTACTATGTGAAAGGCGAACAAAAGAAAATGATTGTGCCAGAGGGTAAAACTTGGGAGGAAATCAGGAAAGAACTAGAAGAATTAAAAAAAGGAGAGTGAGGTGGGGTGGGTGGTGGGTTGTCAAGAGAAGAAGTTGAGTCTGCGTTAGGCTTCGACGTGGTGAGTGTTGTTCACACTGCGAAAAGAGTGGCCAACACCAACCAAAGAGTAAGAATAATGTTTCTCACGCCGGCATCCGAGATTGGCACAAGAGCCCACGCATACCACGATGAAGCGGGAACGTGTGTTATAGAGCTTCCGAAAAGAGAGGTTATAATGCAGAGGAGAAGACTGGATGAGGTGGGAGCTAAAGCCAAGCTTAAAGCCGCTATTTGCGAGGAAGTTGCGCACTGCTCTGAGCACGAGACACTTCACACTGATGCGGTTGTGCGCAAAACCCTAGCGTGCATGGACGAGGTGTTGACAGAAGAGGAAAAGAAGCACCCCTACATTCAGGAGAAGATAAGGAGACTTGAGAGAAGCCCTGAGCGCGTTATGGTCACCCCACTACGCGGGTGAACTTGGTGAGTATCAGGGATCTTGAGAAACTCGAAGAGGTGTACAGAAAGTATAAGGCGCGTCTCGACTATCTTTACAAGTTATACACACAAGGAGTACCTGTCGTAGTCCCTTCAACCACCTCTATTCCTACCCAGATAGTTCCTTCAACTATCCCTGACCCCGCTTTTCCTTCACAGTGTCTCCAGATTCTTGTTCCTTCGACTATTTGTCAGTAGAGGGAGGAGTAGGTATATGCCTTTTATAATCAGAAAGAAGGATATTGCTGAGAAGCTTGAGGAGATATATGGTGTGAAGCTGAGTGAGGCGAGTAAGGCTATAATCAGACAAGCAGAAAGAGAAGCGCCCAAATTCGAGGAGGATCCGACAAAACCCTACTACTGGTCTGATTCCATGTTGATCAACGGCTACGAATACACCTTGAAAAACTTTTACGGGATGTATCCTGAAGCGCGGGACACGCTTCCACCTTGTTTGATCAACCAGGATGAAACGAGAAACAGCGCGGATAAGTCAGGGCTACTCAAAGCTTACAGAGCTTTAGGAAAAGCTATGGCTGGTTACGCAGACCGCTACGCGCGCTACCAACCTGCGTACAGAGAGGACGCACGCGCGTGGCTCGAAGAAGAAGTGCAGGCTACACGCAGTTTGTGGGAACCCTACCTTTGTGAAAAGAGAAGGAAAAAGTAAATGGTTTCTGTCCCCACGCTCCTTGAAATCGACCCCTATCTCCGCATACTTTTAGAAACAGCACACCAGGATGGATGGGACGCAAGACCTCTTTACGAGGCTTTAATCCTGGATGAGATGGATTACTTTACTTTTAAAAGAGTCTACTTAGAGTATTTGTCCCAAGAGTTTCAGGAGATTGCTCTCTCTGTTTTCAATACGATAGAAAGAAAAATAATTGAAGTTTCCGAATCTTAGAAAAAGATAAATACACGAAAAACAAATTTTGAGTTGTGCCTGAGCGCGAGTTTCACAACAAGTACACGCGTTTGAGAAGTTTGGGGCTTATCGACGAGAAAACAGCTGACCTCATCAACAGTGTGGTTGACCACCCCCTCGCTCTCAAAGTATGGGGTCCCGCTCACAGAAATGTGTGGGGGCACACTGAAAGACACGCTCTCTTAATCGCTCTTCTTACAAAAACAGGTCTCAAAGGCTACCTCGCCGCGCTTCTTCACATAGAAGCCGATAAGTTGCCCCCTGAACAAGTACAATTGCTCTCCCTACTCCTAGGGGTAGAAAATGGAAAAACTCGGGGGAAGTGAGCTACCCCACTTTTTGAGGAGAGCTCTACTACCAACAATTACCCTAAGTTTTTGAGAACTTCGCGTCCCATACGCTCTATTTCCTTCTCAATGAATGGGTTCGTTTTACTGAGCTCTTTGAGTTGCTTTCTGAGCTTTTCTCCCTCCTCCCCCTCAGTTTTCATAGCCATTCTCACAAAGTAGCGCGCGGCGCACCTGGGACGCGTGCACCAGTACCTTCTTTCTTTCACCAAAAAAACGTCTTCCACAGGGTCATACTCACCCACACGCTCAACGAAAAACTGGTTAGGTCTCACTCTGGCATTGCACGATTCGCACCGCACAATCCACGCGACCACTTTTAACCAGTCGTAAAGAGAGAAGCACTCGCGCTGAAACCACTCCCACACCTTCCTATCCGAGTAGAGGGGATCTGCCCACCTCTCCTGCACCCGTCTCAATTCTTCTCTAAGCACTCGGGGGTCTAAAAGAAAGTGCTGAACGATGTCCCAGTTTTTTCTCAAAACCTCGCCTAAACCAGAGCGCACAAAGTAACCAATGAGAGGAGTGTCAGCTTCAAGAGCATGACTGAACACGTACACTAAGTGAATACCCTTCCCAGCCGCCTCTTTCAAATCTGGTGTAAACTCCTGCAACCCCTCTTTGATAAGCTCCCTGATAGCCTGTTCTCTTTCCTCTTTTGAATCAGATAACGTATCCTTTAATGAGGAATTGAAAGCTACGTGTTTGCTCGTGCCTTATGCTAATGGCAAATGGTATCCTTTAATGAGGAATTGAAAGTGATTCCTCAAGCTCCCTTGCATACTTATACGGAGGGTATCCTTTAATGAGGAATTGAAAGACAAGCGTGGTTGGTGCTTTCAGAAGATTGAGAGTTTGGTATCCTTTAATGAGGAATTGAAAGTGACGTTTGTCGTTGCGTCGTCATGATGAAGCGATGGTATCCTTTAATGAGGAATTGAAAGATACCCGTCGCTCATGTTACTCACCAAAATAAATATTGGTATCCTTTAATGAGGAATTGAAAGCTTCGTATGCGACAGCGTTTACCAAACCAAGCCCGGTATCCTTTAATGAGGAATTGAAAGCTCTTTTCGCAGTGTGAACAACACTCACCACGTCGAAGGTATCCTTTAATGAGGAATTGAAAGGTGGTGGGGCTAATTCAGTGGGAACTTTAAGCGACCAGTATCCTTTAATGAGGAATTGAAAGGCGGATATCTTCACAGCTCAGGCACTTACAGTAACCGTATCCTTTAATGAGGAATTGAAAGTGGAAGTGTGAGTGGTAGGGGCACGGCTTTAGTAGGTATCCTTTAATGAGGAATTGAAAGACACATGGCACCGCAAGAGTATGGCTCACCGCCGTTAGTATCCTTTAATGAGGAATTGAAAGAAATAAACTATACGGAGGCAGGTATTGTTGACGTATGGTATCCTTTAATGAGGAATTGAAAGTACCTCAATGCTTTACAAGGGTGCATGAATGAGTATGAGTGTATCCTTTAATGAGGAATTGAAAGCAGAACCACGAAACACTTCACGCTCTCTAATTTCGTATCCTTTAATGAGGAATTGAAAGGATGACAGCTTGGAAGAAATTAAAGCGGAGTGCCTTGTATCCTTTAATGAGGAATTGAAAGAAGCTTTCGAATAACTACGTCGCGAAATGAATCAATGTGGTATCCTTTAATGAGGAATTGAAAGCTTAAGACAGTTGTGGTACTGGGTGTTTTGTAAGGGTATCCTTTAATGAGGAATTGAAAGTTAACAGTTCAACAGTGTCTTTGCTTAGCCTGATAGGTATCCTTTAATGAGGAATTGAAAGTTAAGTGCTGACTTAGGTAACCAAACTGTACGGTCGGCAAGTATCCTTTAATGAGGAATTGAAAGAATCCTCCTCAGGGTGGAGCTGGATAATTTCACCCAGTATCCTTTAATGAGGAATTGAAAGTTCCAATCCATGTGTCTGTATCGTCGCCTAATGTTGTATCCTTTAATGAGGAATTGAAAGGAAAAAGCTGATTCAATCGCTTGAACCAATTCTTGTATTGTATCCTTTAATGAGGAATTGAAAGAGTTCACCCGCGCAGGGGTGTGACCATGACGCGCTCGTATCCTTTAATGAGGAATTGAAAGTAACATGTATTTATGAGCTACCCAACCGTCAGGGAGGGTATCCTTTAATGAGGAATTGAAAGTTTTTTCTAGCCCCCCACGGTGGTCGCCTCCACGTGGCGGGTATCCTTTAATGAGGAATTGAAAGCTGTTTTCTGAAGTGTTACGCGTCTGCCGAGGCGTGTATCCTTTAATGAGGAATTGAAAGTTGGTCGGCTTAGGCGTAGGCGTAGCTCGCGGTGTCAGTATCCTTTAATGAGGAATTGAAAGTTGGAAGGTGAGTTGAATGGGAGTTGAGTTTGGTGTCAGTATCCTTTAATGAGGAATTGAAAGTGAGCTAACAAACCCCTACGAACGACTTGAATCACGTGTATCCTTTAATGAGGAATTGAAAGTTGGATTTTCTGATGTGCGTCGCTTTGGCTATAATATTTGTATCCTTTAATGAGGAATTGAAAGTTGACACCTTCTGACTCAACAACTTCGGCAAGTGTTGTATCCTTTAATGAGGAATTGAAAGATTTGAACTACTAGTTGCCCATATTTCTTCGCTTGCTGTATCCTTTAATGAGGAATTGAAAGTATGAGAACATAAGGGGAACATTTTTTTGTCTTGTGTTTCGGTATCCTTTAATGAGGAATTGAAAGAATAAAAGAGCTCTTTACTGAGCATCGATTAGCGTTTTGTATCCTTTAATGAGGAATTGAAAGTTCAATAAAACGTTCCAGTAACGTACGATACTGCGGGTATCCTTTAATGAGGAATTGAAAGTGTCTGCGGTGTCTGTGAGCTGGAAGTGGTATGACCAGTATCCTTTAATGAGGAATTGAAAGGGTATCACATTGCTGGAGCTGAGGATACGCATCACCGTATCCTTTAATGAGGAATTGAAAGTGAGTTGTATGCTAACGCGGTTGACTTGCACTAATATACGTATCCTTTAATGAGGAATTGAAAGATACAACCAATGGTTGCCATAAAAAACCAGATTAGCGGTATCCTTTAATGAGGAATTGAAAGCATCAGTTTCAAACGCATATATATAAACATCGCCCCGTATCCTTTAATGAGGAATTGAAAGAAGTCGATAACGGATATCGGCGAAAAACATGACGCGTATCCTTTAATGAGGAATTGAAAGTCAAGGTCTTCCTCAACAATGAGCACGGGCTCACCATCGGTATCCTTTAATGAGGAATTGAAAGCTGCTGTGAAAACAACAAGAACACCTTTCTCCGAGGTATCCTTTAATGAGGAATTGAAAGCGTCGGCCGCGATTTGGGCAAGACGCATCATGGAAGTCGTATCCTTTAATGAGGAATTGAAAGAAACCAGCTCTAGTCACAAAGCCAGATGTCAATCCAAGTATCCTTTAATGAGGAATTGAAAGTTCTGGAGCTTACCTAGTGCAGATCCGTAAGCAATGCTTGTATCCTTTAATGAGGAATTGAAAGAAAGTATGGCAAACCGCCCTTTTGTCGTATTGCCTCTTGGTATCCTTTAATGAGGAATTGAAAGATCTGACCCGCATTAGGAATGTAAGCCGTGCGCACGGTATCCTTTAATGAGGAATTGAAAGACGTTGTCTTCGTGGAGGTCGATACAACGCCATCCCGTATCCTTTAATGAGGAATTGAAAGTTATAATCCCTCGTTTCCAATTCTTACGTATTTTTAGGTATCCTTTAATGAGGAATTGAAAGTAATTAGTTGTTGCGCGTAGTTTCTCATGTCTCTCTCCGTATCCTTTAATGAGGAATTGAAAGACGTGGCATCTAATCACCACTTTTTATTACGAGAGTATCCTTTAATGAGGAATTGAAAGTTCACGTCTTCCTTCTCTTTCTCATCAACCACAGTTGGGTATCCTTTAATGAGGAATTGAAAGTCTCGTGGTGGAGGGGGTCTGGTCTGGCTCAGGTGCCCAGTATCCTTTAATGAGGAATTGAAAGTTGAAATTTCGTTTGAGTTATTCTTTTGACTGGAAGTATCCTTTAATGAGGAATTGAAAGCTTTAAACGAAGTAATAACAAAAGTAAAAACAAAAGGTATCCTTTAATGAGGAATTGAAAGAAGTCGTCATAAGCCAACTCGTAAAGCTTTCCTTGCTTTGGTATCCTTTAATGAGGAATTGAAAGTCTGTTAGAAGGTTGCCTAGCCACTTCCTTAGCTCGTATCCTTTAATGAGGAATTGAAAGTCTAAAGCAATGTTTACGCCCCTGCCAACTCCGACCGGTATCCTTTAATGAGGAATTGAAAGGTTGCGCCGAAAGAATAAACTTTAGCCAGATCGCCCGTATCCTTTAATGAGGAATTGAAAGGAAACACCAAAGTTATAAACTTTCGCTATATCACCAACCGTATCCTTTAATGAGGAATTGAAAGTGAAAGCAACTGTGGTGGTAGCTCCCTTGTTCCAGCGGTATCCTTTAATGAGGAATTGAAAGGAAAACCTTTCAAAAAGTTCAAACGGCTGAACCTGTGTATCCTTTAATGAGGAATTGAAAGAGCACTACACTCCCAGGTTGCGGAGAGGTTTTTATCCCGCGTATCCTTTAATGAGGAATTGAAAGACGGATGTAGCTCCACCAACACTAGGAAAAGAGACAGTATCCTTTAATGAGGAATTGAAAGTTAAGAATGACTTGAAAAAACATTCAGAACAACCCCGCGTATCCTTTAATGAGGAATTGAAAGACAGGAAACCCACTCAGCTGTTTACAGCAGTTACCACCTGTATCCTTTAATGAGGAATTGAAAGTTGGTTATTAATTGGGCATTGCATTTACGAACAATTGCTGGTATCCTTTAATGAGGAATTGAAAGAACACAGTGCCACCTTCAGGGCAACCTGCCTTTATGTATCCTTTAATGAGGAATTGAAAGGTTAACACTACCACCTTCATCTTTATATTGAAAAAATGGGCGTCCTAAAATGGGGAATTGATAACGATAGCTTTTGGTTTTCTATAATTGTATGTA
>Ga0081529_137525_pt1 | contig 13039 bp, 10 predicted proteins | sample EchGeymetagenome_FD_71012 | JGI IMG/M metagenome (GOLD analysis project Ga0081529, IMG submission 71012) | Ferrous microbial mat and aquatic microbial communities from Echinus Geyser, Yellowstone National Park, USA - transect B T=78-80 C v2... ...
CAGCATTTGCCTTGGCTTTGAAAATGGCAATAGGCTTAGAAATAAGCGATAATGAAATAGTAGAGCTTGCAAAAAATGGCGATAAGGTAATACACAAGAACGAGGGTGCAGGAAGAATAGACGTTAATGCTTCTTACTATGGCGGCATAGTAAGCTATTCAAGCAAAGAAGGGGCAAAAAGAGAAGAGATAAACGCTAGTTTAAACCTATTTGTTGTTGATACAGGGCCGAAGAAGAGCACAGCAGAAACCGTTGGCCACGTAGCAAAGCTCTACAATGAAAGGAGAGAAGAAACGAATGCAATATTAAATGAAATAGCTGCGATAGCAAGGCAGGGCATTGCATTGCTAAAGGCAAACAGGCTAAAGGAGTTTGGCAGGCTTATGTATAGGAACCATGAATTATTAAAAAGGTTAGGCGTATCGAGCGAAGGATTAGACAAAGTAGTAGAGAAGGCAAAGGCATATGGCATGCTAGGGGCAAAGCTGAGTGGTGGGGGAGGTGGAGGCATTGCAATAGTATTAGCAGATGAGGGCAAAGATAGCCTAGACTTTTTCAAAGAGATGGGCTTTGATGTTAGGAAGGTAAGCATAGATTATAATGGTGCAAAAGGACTAAGTGTTTAAGCAACTACTTACTTGATACAGGGATTTTTTAATCGGAAGAGAGAAGGTAACCCTGCTGTAGGGATTAAATTTATCATCGAAGAAAAGATTTTTAATTTGTCAGGATCCTAATAGGCAAAAGATTAGCCTCAAAGGGCTCTTTCATTATACAAGAATTTCTTTCGCATTTTTTGAGCTTGGTTTGAAGAGAAGTGGCCAGATTAGCGAGGTATCATTAAGCATAAACTGATTTTATTTTTTAACAAAAAAGATATAAATTCGAGTTTTACAAATAAGATTGTGAATAAAAACACGTGGTAGATAGAATGAGTTCATTGGAAGAAGAGGAGCATGTAGAAAATAATGATAATAAAACGAAATCAAGACATCAAAAAATAAGAAACAAAGCAGTAGAATTACTGGAAAATAATCCAAATGGTATAAGGTATTCTGAATTGGTTAGAATGATATCAAAAGAATTTCCGGAAATCTCTACCAATACCATTCGTGGAGCGATATGGGATCTTGATCACCAATTACCTGAAAAAATATACAAACCGGCGAGAGGTATTTTTCGAATTATAAAATTTAAAGATATTGAAATCAAATATGAAAAAAAGGAATTAAATGTAGAAATTACAAAATCAAAGGAAGAATCATTTTACAAACCATTTGCAGATTGGCTAGTAAATGACACAGAGGAAGCTACAAAAGCTATCCCACTTGGTGGAAATAAATTTAAAGATAAATGGGGAACACCTGATGTGATAGGTATAAGAGAACCAAGAAAAAGCGATATAATCAAAATACCGACCGAAATCATTTCGGCAGAAATTAAGGCGGATTCCACAAATCTTATAACTGCATTCGGGCAAGCTTGCTCTTATCGACTCTTTTCGCATTTGGTATATTTGGTTGTCCCTAAACAAAGTAACCCGGATGATATATCAAGATTAGACGCATTATGTTTAATTTTTGGAATTGGACTAGTTTTGTTTGATGTATCTAATGAAGAGAATCCTGATTTTGAAATCAGAGTTAGACCAATTAAACATGAGCCTGATATCTTTTATACAAACAGATACTTGAAATTAATTGAAAAGGAATTATTTGGGTGAAAAAAGATAAGCTTGATTTTTACTAAACAAAATGTAAAAAGTAATTTTTCGTAATTTTGCATAAGCTTTCAAAAAAAAATTTAAAAGAAGAGTTCTCAATAAGCTTATAGCAACTAAGAAAGATTTTTTGGATTGCTTTAAAATATGAAAAATGTGAGAAAATGGAAACTCCTTTAGAAGAGATAGATATTTCAAAGTTGGCCGAAGAAATAAAAAATAGAGCAAAATCTTCAAGCAATGAAGAAGAACTAAGAATAGGATTTGCCGAAGTTTTTGACCCCATTTTAAAATTGTGGAATATAAAACCATCGTATGAAAAATATACTCCGGGAGCAAGCTTTGTATTTTCTGGTATCAGAAAAGATGCCTTATATGGTACAATTATCATAGAATTTAAAGCTCCTGGAAAATTACATCGCCACAGAGAGTTTGAAAAAGCTAAGGATCAAATAAAAAAATATATAGAAGATGAATGTGGTATTAGTAAGGAATATGGAAGATATTTTGGGGTTGTAACGGATGGTTTCCAAATAGCGTTTGTCAGGTTCAGAAAAGGTAAATGGGAAGAAACTGAAGCATTAGACGTCAATTCTCAAACAATTTTAAGATTACTTGAGGCTATTAGGGGACTAAAAAGAAAGCCACTAGATGTAGAATTCTTGCTAGAAGATTTTGGGCCTAAAAGTGATATAAGCCAAAGTTCTATTTTAGCATTATACAATGCACTACTAAAATCTAAATCCCCCAGAACAAAAATGCTCTTTGAGGATTGGAAAAGAGTTTTCTCACAAGTTTGTGCTTATTCAAAAGAAAAATTGAGTGGGTTGGTAGATTACTATAATTTAAAAAATCAAAATGTAGATGTAGAAAAATTAATGTTTAGTATTCACACTTATTATACAATTTTAATGAAGTTATTAACTTCCGAGGTTGTAACTCTCTACTCTGATAGATTAATAACATCATATCTTAAATCATTGGAGGAAGCTTACTTGAAAGACAAAAAAGAGCTATTGAATCAATTAAAAGAAATGGAGGAAGGTGGAATTTTCCGTAAATTGGGGATAAAGAACTTCTTAGAAGCTGATTATTTTGCTTGGTATACAGATGAATGGAATGATAGTATAATAGATATGATTTACAAAATAACTGAAAGGCTGTTAGATTATGAACCAGCGACAATTGAATTATCTCCAGAGAAAGTTAAAGACTTATTTAAGAGACTTTATCAGAATTTAGTTCCAAGAGAGATTCGTCATAGCCTTGGAGAATATTTTACGCCGGACTGGCTTGCCGGACTTTTGTTGGATGAAGTGGGTTATGATGGGAACCCCGAAGAAAAAATTTTAGACCCGGCTTGTGGTTCGGGAACTTTTTTAGTACTTGCAATTAAAAGAATCAAAGAATATGCGGAAGAGTACTTTATTGATAAAAGAACATTATTATCAAAAATAGTGAATAATGTTCAGGGAATCGACTTAAATCCGTTAGCTGTACTTGCAGCTAAGGCGAATTATATAATTGCTTTAGCAGATTTATTACGTTATAGACTGGAGGGCGGTATAGATATTCCAATCTATTTGGCAGATTCCATCGCCGTGGGTAGAAGCTCTCATCTGTTTAGAGAGGAAGTATATTTAAAGACGACTGTAGGTGAATTTAAAATACCTATGGAAGTTATAGAAAAAGGAATAATATCTAAAGTCCTTGATGATATTGAAGGATGTATTAATAATAAATATTCAAAAGACGATTTTAAAAAGATTATCATTCAAAAATATGAGATAGAAGAAGAGAGCTTTGCCTCACTGACTGAACTGTATTCAAAGTTGCTCTCTTTAGAAAAAGAAGGCAGAAATAAAATCTGGACAAGAATCTTAAAGAACTCTTTTGCACCTTTACTTATTGGCAAGTTTGATTACGTTGTTGGTAATCCTCCTTGGATAAACTGGGAATATTTGCCGGAGTCTTATAGAAATGAAACTAAGCAACTATGGGATAAATATGGCTTACTTAAAAAGACAAAGGGGATAGGCCTAGGTAAGATTAAAAGAGATATGGCAATGCTTTTTGTTGCAAGATGTTTAGATAGGTTTACAAAAGATAAAGGAAAACTTTCCTTTCTGATTCCATTTACAGTATATAAAACCCAAGCTGGTGCAGGCTTTAGGAACTTCTTAGCTGAAGGATATTGGTTGGGTGAAAAAGAAAATTTTTCATGTAACGTATTAAAGATTCATGATTTAGTTACTCTTTACCCATTTGAAGGTGCAACTAATAGAACATCATTAATTATAATTGAAAGATCTCCAAAAACTAAATTTCCAATTCCTTGTGTTGTATGGTATAATCCAAAAAGCTCAGGTATAGAGCAAGAAAATGAATTAGAAGAAGTTAAAAAAATAACTAAGCAATCTGATATGATCTTCCTTCCAATAGAGAAGGATAGGCCTGAAAGCCCTTGGATGCAAATAACAGAGAAGGCTTACGAAGGAATCAGGAAGGTAATCGGTAATAGCCCTTGGTATAAGGCTCATGCTGGAGTTTATACAGGATTAAACCAAGTTTACTGGATTGAAATAATCTCCGAAACACCCGAAGGTCTGTTAATTACGAATACACCGTTGTCAGGACAGAAGAAAGCTGTAAAAACTGTGAAGCAAGTTGTAGAAAAAGATTTGATTTATCCATTAGTAAGAGGGAGGGACGTTAAGAAGTGGTATATTACGCGAGAGTTAGGTTACATTCTTCTTCCAGTCGATGAAAAAGGCGAAACACTTTCTCATGAAAAAATGAAATTAAACTATCCAAAAACATGGAGTTATTTAATAAATTTCGTTCAAGATTTGGCGAAAAGAGGGGGAGAACCATATAAATCTAAATTAGCACCTTACAGAGAAGAGAGGTTTGAAAAAGTTGAGAAAATAGCACCACCATTTTATTGGATTTTTAATGCTGGTCCCTCTCTAGCCATGTACAAAGTTGTTTGGAAAAGAATTGCTGGGGCTATCACTGGAAAAGCCACCAACTTTGCCTCGGCAGTTTTGGGACCCACTGAAACAGAATTTTTTGGAAGCAGATCTGTAATTCTTAATGATTCTTTAATCCTTATTCCTTTTGAAAATAAGGAAGAAGCGTATTACGTTACTGGAATTTTAAATTCATCAATAGCCTTGTTAGCAATTGCATCCTACACTTATGAACTGAGACAAGAAACACATATAACACACTATATTAAAATTCCAAAGTTTGTTCCTATGAACCTCCTTCACCAAAAACTTTCTCAACTCTCACAGAAGGCCCATAAAATAGCAAAGAAAATTTATGATGAGAATAAAGAGAATCTAAAAGAAGATTTGAATAATGTTGAGGAAGAAATTGATAGAACTGTTGCTAAGCTTTATGGAATTACTGATGAAGAACTAGAAGAAATTAAGAAATGCTTAAAAATATTAAAGGAAGGTGAAACTATAGAGGAAAAGAATGAAGATAAATAAGATTACCCAAGGAAACGCTACATGAAGAAGAGCTTGCTAAAAGAGCACAGGTAAACAAAAATTCAAGCTTAAGAAGCTCAATGTTGATGGCTTCGATGCTGAGCTATACTTTGATGTAAAAGATATGCAAAATCTTAAGCTTGGGGAAGTCATTAATCTTATAGACAAGCTATAAGCAAATGATAAAAAGATTGAAGTTTTGTTCAGGTTCATGTAATAAAGCCACCTTATTTATGGAAAGAGCGAGCAAGCAAGAAAAGATACATTTAAAATCCAACAGCTTCTAGAATGCGGTTAGTTTAACTACTTATTTCTGAATTTAACTATTCTTCCGTCACTGAAATGGACTGTCCTTCCACCGATACCGGCATCTGATAAATTAAGAATATAAGAGAATAGAACACCTAAAATACCAGATAATATCCCATCTAATACATCAACAAGGATAACGTAAGGTAGTGATATAGCTAAGCCTGTGAGCTGATTAGTCAAAATTGTTGTGTTTGCTGTAGGAGTGTATGATGCAAACCAACCAAGATATGAAATAAAAGTAGGAACGCCAAATATGGGTTCAATTAGATTTAAAATTAAAAATATGATTGCGCTAAGTGCTACCTTTTTTCTTCTGCCATGTATACTATTAAACACCTTAGATTTTTATATTAATTGGAAATTTGATAATAGATGTGTGATGAAATGGTCGGCACAGATCACACTACTGAAGGACAGGTAGCTTGGTCTAAGTTGCGTAATAATATAGGGGTTGATGAACGGTCTGATCAATATCCATATCCATTTTACGAAACGATAGAACTCTTTAGACAAATGACAAGATGCTACGATTATGAATTGTTTGATGCTTGTGTAGCACTTGGCAGAGTTATTGTAGACAGAGCTATTTTTGATGCTGTTACTAATCCACCGCTTCCAACAAGTGGAAACTATGTATGCGCCCACTGCGGAAAAATGATTAGTGGCGGGCTAAATGGATTAGAAGCGCATGAAGGTAATGAACACAATTCAATGGAGCAGTATTTGAAAGAAAGAAATAAATTTTTGTTTGAAACGTTAAATAAAAAACTTAAAGATTTTAGTGAACAAAAAAATGAAAAATACACAGGTTTTGCTGATTACTGGAAGGATATAGGTAAAGATAATAATAAGGAGATAGGATTGAAAAATCAAGCAGAATTCAGTGGTCTTCTGAAGCCCGAAGAATTAAAAGATATAGACGAAAGTATTAGACAAAAGGCAAATGTAAGGTTGCATAAAGGAGCTAAAATCAAAGCTTATGAAAAATGGCGAAAAGATAACGCGGAAAAAATAAAGAGTGGTACGTTAGAATGGTTTAATTTTGGCCTTGCAGATAAACCAGAAGCAAGAGAAGTTTTAAGTAAAGCGGAGTTTTATCTCGAACTTATAATTAAAAGGTATGAAAATATATGGAAATAGATATCAGAGTATGGTTAATATAGTCAAACAGCCATTAGGCAGAGCAGTCCTATACAAGTAAAACTATGTCAAAAAAGTAACATATATGGCTATTTTTATAAATTGCTAACTTATGTTTTTCGTATCAATAAGAATATTTTTCCATAAGTAAAAATAAACCATATTACCACAAATATAAAAGAGACTAAATGTAATTTTGTGGAATAATAATTAGCGTATATTGATAGCAAACTTAAGGCGCTCGTAAGACTAAGTGCTATAGATATAGTTGCCACCAAGAGTAGGTAAAGCTGTATTTTTCTTGATTCTAATAAATATGATGCCACTATAGAAAACCATGCAAATGAAAGTAAGGCTATTAAAATCAAAAAGCTAGTGGAATTAAAAAATGTATGCCAAAATGAAACTTCAGACTTATACTGGCTTTCTGTAAAATTGCATAAACTTTTTGCCACCTGATAAGGTGTTGCATTCTGTTGTAGTGTTGCATTTATTTGCAATGCGGCTTGCGAAGAGGCTGTTACAATGAAGAGTAACAGTGATATAACGAGTATTATAAAAAATGTTAATGTTATTTCTAGCGATTTACGAACATTATTTAAGGCAGTATCGTTAAACATATGAGTCTGTTAGGGAGTTTGATTTTAAATAATTTTCTTTTTACAGCGGATTAAATTCCAGTTTCGTTTTATAATTTGCATGTTGATCACCAAACATAATATGCGTCCTTGGACTTTAACTATTCGAAACGAAGGTTTTTAAAAATTCGATGTATCATAATATATATTAGATTATCGTGGTAGAGTATGGCTAAAGACGAAATAGAGGAAATAATTTTTGGAACAATTTTTGGTATAGTGCTAATCTGGATTGGCAGCATATTCTTAACCACTAATGCAACAGGGACACTTGCAACATTTTACAATAATGTGGGTTGGGGATTCATATTTATTGGTTTCTTGCTTATAGGTATAACAGCATTTATATTGGTAAAACACGGTAAAACACATCAGAGACAATAAAACCTTTTAATAAAATATTTCATTAAACAACATAGGTTGTTGAAATTTATATCTATGTCATCAGAACCTAAATGGTCTCCAGACTTTGCTTCTATTAATCTTTTGTAGCTCTTCTTCCGATTTTCTACAAAACCGAATCAAGATATAAGGTACCTCTAACTATCAACTCCTCTTTATATTTGCGCCATTCCCTTCTCAGATTCTCTTTTCCTTTCATCTGATCGCCACTTGATAGATGAAACAAGTTTATTAAGATTTTGCAGAGAGAGAGAAATAGCGGAATTATTCAACAATACATCATTATTGTTGCAGAACATTTTTGATCTTATTAATAAGCTTATTCGTATCCTTTAACTCATCCGGGTATATGTTAATAACTTTCCAACCGTTTTTATTATAATGCTCTGTCTTTGCTTTATCCCTTTCGGGCGTATGTGTAGGTTTATATCCGTTATATTCGATAACAATCTTATCTTTTTCATCAGTCCAATCTGGAATTTTTCCATCAATCGAATATTGTCCATCCCCAGTATACTTAAATACATTAGGGAAATTTGACTGCAGTATCTTATCTAGCCTTTTTTCTGGCTCGCTAGGCCTTATCTTAAGCTTTTTAACCATTTTTCTGACGTAATCTGGTCTTTCCCATCGTGCTTTACGCTCCATGCTTTGTTTTTGCTTGTAATTAGGATTTTGCCACGCTTTTAACTGCGCTAATCTTATAAGTTTTAGTGTTTCTTCCGAATATATACCTTTCTTCCCTTTATTCCAAGCAGGTTTTCCTAAATGCGCCAACCTTTGTTTAATTTTACTATACTCAGTGTGATGCTTGCCATAAAAAGAATTTTTTTCACCTACTAATTTTTTATGTGCTTCAGACATCTTCCTTTTTGATTCAATAGAGTGATGCTTGCCATAAAAAGAATTTTTTTCACCTACTAATTTTTTATGTGCTTCAGACATCTTTCTTCGTGATTCCAAAGAAAACTTTTTTCCTTTGTTCGGGCTCGGTTTGCCTAAATGCGCAATCGATTGTTTAATTCTCCATTCTTCTGAACGTTCTGGCATCTTTTTTCCTAAATGCGCAATCGATTGCTTTTTTCTTGTTTCAAGCGTCGCTTTATATAAACCTTTTTTCCCTTTATTCCAGGGTATGGATCCTTTCTTAGCTTTACTTATTTTTAGTTTTGTCTCTTCACTATGCCTAATACCTTTATTCCAAGCTGGTTTCCCCTTCCTAGCGGCACTTATTTTACTACGTATTTCTGCAGTCCTTATATATTTACCTTTTGGCATTCCAACCCGATACAAAAATATTCTAAATCTTTATATAATCAATAGAAATAAAAAAATGCTTACTTTCAGTATATTTGAATAGGATCCTGACATTTACATTTTATCGCTCTTACTGGTCGCTATATTCATGTTATTACCTTGTCTCTACTATATACACAGGTTTAAATCGAAAGAGAAAAGTAACCCTACCGTAGGGATTGAATTTACATCCGAAAAGAGTTTTTAAAATTCAATAAGCTAAAATTAATATAATTGTTTTCCTTATCTTTATCGTGGTTTGATGGATTCTGAGCAGAGCACGCTCATTATCGCAAATCCAGGTACCGGCAAAACTACAACTCTTGCAAAACGCGTTATTGAACTTATTGAGAGCGGTGTTCCTGAGAAAGATATATTGTGCATAACGTTTACTACCAAAGCCGCACAGGAAATGCGTAATATGATAAGCGAGATTGCAAAAAATAATGGTTTAAACATAAAGATGCACGACCTCTCTATACACACATTCCACAGCTATGCACTTGACTACCTTGAGAGTATAGAGCATGAATATAAGGTTCTTGGCAATAATGTGCTACGCTTTTCCATATTTAAGACCTTCGAAAAACTCCATGCCTTTAATTATTCAACAGATTACATAATATCTGAGATAGTACCAAAGGTTGAGAATGCAATAAGGTATCTGAAGAGCTTTGGAATACTGCCTGGGGATATTGATATTGCAAAATCCAGCAAGGAACTTGAGAAGATATACAACGAAGAAGGGATAAGCAACATAACTCTTGAAGAAAATATAAAATTTTTAGAATACTTCAAAAAAGCTTATTCTGATTATGAATCTAACAAGCCATCCGGCTTTATCGATTATAATGACATGCTTATAGGGTTTATAAAGAAATATGACCCAGAAGTAAGGCATTACAAGCATGTGCTTGTTGATGAACTGCAGGATGTGAATAAGCTTGAAGCTGATATAGCAATAAAGAGTGGTGATGCACTCTTTCTAGTTGGCGATAGAAAGCAGGCAATATTCGGCTTTCAGGGTGGCAGTGTTGGGAACTTTAAAATGTTTAACACAAGTAAAAGGCAAACACTTTCAAAGAATTACAGGAGCAAGCAAAAAATACTTGATTATGCAAAGAGGCATTTCCTTAATAATACCAAAGATAATACCTATGAGAATGAGTTGAAAGACCTGAGTAGTGAAATGAATGGCGGGGAAGTAAGGGTTATAATCTCGGATAGGCCTGAGAATGTGGCAGCTAAGACCGCAATGAAGCTGAGCGGTAAAAGGGCGATTATAACTAGAACAAACGGTCAGCTTCTTAATATATCAAGGATTCTAAACTCTAAGGGTATATTATACACAAGCACGATAAGCAATGCAACCTCTGAAAGTGCCAAAAATGAGATAATAAAGTTCCTGAAAGGCTTGCTTTATGATGATAAAGATTATATAATAAATGCGCTTTTTACACCGTTCTCTGGAGTTACTCCAAGAGAGGCATTCAACGCTGTGGAAAAGGCTAGAAAGAACGAATTTAAGCTTGAGTCTGATGCCAAGCCATTCCTTGAGATAAGAAATAGCATAAAAAGCATCGAAGACATAAGAGATGTTTTTGAAAAGCGCATAATACCTATATGTGCTTCCATAAGTATGGATTATTTTGTAACCGCAAGCACGCTCCTCAAAAATATAGATGAATATTTTGATACCTCAAACGAAATTAACAGAGAAGACCTTTTCAAATATCTTAGCGTGACTGAGGAAAGCTACGAGCCACTAGGAAAGGAGAGTGACCTTGTTCTTACAACAGTGCATAAGGCTAAGGGGCTTGAGTTTGATAATGTTATATACGTGCCAAAGGCAACAAACGAGAAATTCAGCTTTATTGATGCTGTTGTATACTCAATAATAAAATCAGTGCTTGGCATAGATGTAAGGGAAGAGCTTGAAGAGGAGGAGCTAAGAATAGATTTTGTCGCTTTTACAAGGGCTAAGAACTCGCTCTTCATTGTAGCAAACCCAAAACAGCAGAGCAGATACCACATAGAAAGCATATCAGAGCTTGAGAGCGATGCTGGTGAAGATGAACCAGAACCCGTTTCCATCAAATATGACAAGGCCTATTCTCTCTTTGTTTCAAAACGTTACGAAGATGCAATCAAAGTGCTTTCAAGTAAAGAACCATGGCTTGCTGATCTAATCAATACATATTTCTCAAAAGTTGACAAAATAAGCTACACACTCATAGAAGGTATAAAGAAACCATACGAATTCTTTAAAAACAATATACTCTCACTCCAGGAAAGAAATGAAAAGATAAATTTAGGCTCCAAGATTCATGAGATTGCAGAGATGTATTTCAAAGGCAAGTTGGAAGAAGAAAAACTGAGCAGTGAAGAAATGCTTTATCTTCATAATATAAAGAAAGTAAACAATGAGCTTTCAAAACTTGGTTTTTCACAAAAATCATCAGAAGAAAAGCTCAATTTAGATATGGGTAGCATAATTCCAGATTATAATGGCATAATCTTTACTGGCAAAATTGATGCTATATATAAGAACGGAGATAACTACATAATAATAGACTATAAAACAGATAAATCAAAAGACTATGAAACGAGCCATAGAAAGCAACTTATTGCATATAAGAAGCTCTATTCCATAATAAATGGGATAAATGAAGGTAACATAAAGACAGCGATTGCTTATATAGGCCTTGCAGGAAAGATAAATACAGGCAAGCTAGACCATGAGATTGTATTTGGAAAAGAACGTTCAGACAACACTCTTTGGAAGAATTTTTTGAATGATGTATCGCTTTTTATGAGTTACAAAAACAACCCGAACCAGTTTATAAAAGAGCTTATGAATGAAAAAAGCGATGAAATGCTACTTGAAATAATAAAGAACGAGTTAAAAGCATGATAAAAGATACATTAACTTCAGATTTTTCTTTATTATAAAAAGGAGAAGAGGTGAGAAAGCTGGAGTGGGGAAGTGCCTTCTCTACCTCTTTGTTCCTTCTAGCATAAGCTCCTTTGAATCAATTCCATTCATCAATTCTTCGTTTAGCAAGTGCAGTTCAACAATCTGCTGGTTTAATGCCCTTATCTTTGCAACATTCTTAACCTTTGAAATTGTATTTGAATTTATCATTGCAAGCTGCATGTTCAACTGGCCTATTTTCTTGTTGTTTTCCTTGACCATGTCTCTTATGTAGCTCTTAATCACAGTAGGTGAGTTTGCATATTCTAATACCTTTACTCCTGTCATAACTGCAAGGTAGCTATCCTTTAGCTTCTTGCCTAAGCCAACAATGAGATTCGTTATGGAATTAGTGTAATCCATTAGTTCATCGGTTGAAAAGGCTTTTTCAACAAGAAGAGGTATTATATGCACTTCGTAATCCCATGAATTGCCAAGCTTGTCTCTTACATTTAGTATATTATCCATCAATATTGTGAGTTCATTTATGCCTTCTACCTTGTTAATCCAGCTCTGCAGCACAAGAACATTGTATGCTTCCTTCTTTCCCTCTCCAAACCTGCGCTTGTAATCATTAAGTAGCATGTTTGCAATCCTTGCCTTTGCATTCTCTGTGCTCTTGTCTGCATTCGCCTTCTCCTCTTCCTTTAATGCATTGTAATGCATAACTAAATCATTTACGCTGTTTGATTCATTTATAAGCTCATAAACCGCCTTCTCCGCAGCACTCATGCTGCCGAGTCTTTTATTATAGCTTAGCATTAGCATGCCAACTAGCTCGGCATACTTTTTGTATTCGTTCTTATTCTTTGACTTCTTCATAATAAGCTCGAAAAGCGTGCTATTGCTTAACTGCTTATCCTTTTCTTGCATATAATCAAGTTCTTCTATAGCCATGTTAATCAGCATAAACAATCTGCCACGTATTGTGGCCTATCTTTATTAGCTTTACAGGCCTGTTCTCATTATTCTTCGCTTGCAGATTACGCTTTCTAAGCTTGTCAAAAAACATCAGCTCACCTCTTAGAGATTATATAATGGCTCTCCAGATACCTGC
>Ga0081529_115976_pt1 | contig 13035 bp, 9 predicted proteins | sample EchGeymetagenome_FD_71012 | JGI IMG/M metagenome (GOLD analysis project Ga0081529, IMG submission 71012) | Ferrous microbial mat and aquatic microbial communities from Echinus Geyser, Yellowstone National Park, USA - transect B T=78-80 C v2... ...
GATTTCAAAAGACAGCTTTAATTCATTCTCAAAAACTTCCCCTCGATATTAAATCTATAATGATGAGGTTAATTCTAATTCTATTAGCGGTATAAGTGAAAATAGCTGGTTTTTAACTCCTCCACCATGAGTTTTTCAATCCTCTTCTGAGTTTAAGTTCAGCATTCATTCCTCTATCACCACGTTTGATATTTGCTTTCAATCCTCTTCTGAGTTTAAGAAATAAAAGATCTAATTGGGAAGAAAATAACAATAACTTTCAATCCTCTTCTGAGTTTAAGGGTTATCATACCATACCATATGAATCGTTGTGTATATTCTTTCAATCCTCTTCTGAGTTTAAGGATATACCGCTAGCAATTGCCTGTCCAAATGCTACTCTTTCAATCCTCTTCTGAGTTTAAGCTATACCTTTTTTCATGGTTAATGCTTCTCCATATATCCTTTCAATCCTCTTCTGAGTTTAAGACATTCTTCAGCCTAAGTTAGGATTATGTAGTTATATCTTTCAATCCTCTTCTGAGTTTAAGAATGACTGTTTCACTTTCGGCCTACCTGAGTCAAAAATCCCTTTCAATCCTCTTCTGAGTTTAAGTAAGCACCCGCTTGATCGCCCTGGTAAAGTTTGTCTCTTTCAATCCTCTTCTGAGTTTAAGAAATATACCTGATGGTGTTCCAATTATTTCAAATAACTTTCAATCCTCTTCTGAGTTTAAGGCATCCGTCTCAACACGCATAAGTCCATGAGTTTCAACTTTCAATCCTCTTCTGAGTTTAAGCAGTATCATCGTTTGCAGTTGGACTATAAGTATTACTTCTTTCAATCCTCTTCTGAGTTTAAGTTTATTACAGGCCTTGAAGGATTGCTTGGAAGCATAACGTCTTTCAATCCTCTTCTGAGTTTAAGCCAGCCATTGGAGGGGATAGGCTCCCTCAGAATAAACAACTTTCAATCCTCTTCTGAGTTTAAGACCCTGCTAGGAGAAGGAGAAGAGCAAGAGGAAGAAGAGCTTTCAATCCTCTTCTGAGTTTAAGAAACGCAATATCAAGCATACTTCATCCATTTACTCTTTCGACCTTTCAATCCTCTTCTGAGTTTAAGGTATCAAAGTTGTAGCTGTTATGATTGCAGATTAAGACTTTCAATCCTCTTCTGAGTTTAAGGTATGGAAAACGATTGCCATATAATTCGTTTTGTTGAACTTTCAATCCTCTTCTGAGTTTAAGATGTAGAAAAGCAGTAGGAAGAACAAAAAAGGACATTTTCTTTCAATCCTCTTCTGAGTTTAAGTGTTCTTTTTGTGATAAATATTATGGGTTTCCCTCTTTCAATCCTCTTCTGAGTTTAAGGTATTACCTAAAATAAAAAGGTTAATTAAATCATATCATAACTTTCAATCCTCTTCTGAGTTTAAGATGAATAGAGATATATTCGCCATAAGAAAAAAATCAAAACTTTCAATCCTCTTCTGAGTTTAAGTATTTGTGGGAAGGTTTTAGGCTCATGTTCTTTTTGCTTTCAATCCTCTTCTGAGTTTAAGTGAATCTGCAATATCTAATATATTAGAACGATTAAACCACTTTCAATCCTCTTCTGAGTTTAAGAGAGCAATAATCTATATATATGATGTATTTAAAAATCCTTTCAATCCTCTTCTGAGTTTAAGCGAATAATATTAGCATATGGCAGAAGTCCTCGAACCCTTTCAATCCTCTTCTGAGTTTAAGAGAGCAATAATCTATATATATGATGTATTTAAAAATCCTTTCAATCCTCTTCTGAGTTTAAGCAGCTGTTTTAGCAAAGTATGGTCTCGGCAAATATATCTTTCAATCCTCTTCTGAGTTTAAGTTAGAACAATATAAAGGCAAAGATGATTATTTGTTTAGCTTTCAATCCTCTTCTGAGTTTAAGTCTATAAACTTTTTGGTAAACTGAGTTTACCAAACTTTCAATCCTCTTCTGAGTTTAAGATGCAGGGCCTGATAGCAAACAATGGGGGCCAATAATCTCTTTCAATCCTCTTCTGAGTTTAAGTGAATAACATTACTTAAGGCTCTTGTGAATATATCATCTTTCAATCCTCTTCTGAGTTTAAGGAGATAAACTATTTTATTACTTATATGATCCTATTCACTTTCAATCCTCTTCTGAGTTTAAGGAATACGAATTCGAGGTATCACTAATGTATACATTGCCCTTTCAATCCTCTTCTGAGTTTAAGCATCCTTTAGTTCATGTTGTTATGGAAAAGATCAGCGTCTTTCAATCCTCTTCTGAGTTTAAGAATTATAATAGATTACTATAATGAATACGGTATTCTCTTTCAATCCTCTTCTGAGTTTAAGGATGAAGTAAAAGAATTGGCTAAAGCAAGACATATGACACCCTTTCAATCCTCTTCTGAGTTTAAGTAAAAAGATTGAAACAAATCAAATGACTATCATAACGACCTTTCAATCCTCTTCTGAGTTTAAGAATCAAGCAATTGAAACTAGGAAGCAGCAGCTTATAAACTTTCAATCCTCTTCTGAGTTTAAGAAAAAACAAATGATAGCAGTGTTGAAGAAAAGTTAAAAGACTTTCAATCCTCTTCTGAGTTTAAGTACATTTATAATCCTGAAATTTTTAAAAGTAAATTTCTTTCAATCCTCTTCTGAGTTTAAGAGTTTTTCATGGCAAAATGGACAATATAAAAATGCAATTCTTTCAATCCTCTTCTGAGTTTAAGCGAGGAGAATGATCAGTATGATGTTAACATGGTTTGGCTTTCAATCCTCTTCTGAGTTTAAGGGTTATAACTAGCTAGCAGGCTAAGGCCGGCCTTTAACTTTCAATCCTCTTCTGAGTTTAAGAGAATTGAAAGGGAAGCGGAAGAAAGAAAAAGATTACACTTTCAATCCTCTTCTGAGTTTAAGCATACTTTATTGGAAAACCTATTATTATCCTGTTCCTCTTTCAATCCTCTTCTGAGTTTAAGATAAATGAAGAGGATACTCCATTCACTTATACTTTAAACTTTCAATCCTCTTCTGAGTTTAAGACAAATTTATCCAATCAAAAAGAGTAGCTGGGATTCCTTTCAATCCTCTTCTGAGTTTAAGCAGGCAAATTTATTGTTGTTGAGGTTGATGTTCCGAGGTACTTTCAATCCTCTTCTGAGTTTAAGTTTTTTTCTTTTTTTTAAGATCCTGAGGAAATTAGCTTTCAATCCTCTTCTGAGTTTAAGATATTGCCATTGAAGAAAGCTGGCCTGATAATTGAAGTACTTTCAATCCTCTTCTGAGTTTAAGGCAAGTGAAATAAAGCTGAGGATAGAGCGATTCCCAGATCCCTTTCAATCCTCTTCTGAGTTTAAGTTTGTACTTTTTACTAAAAAAATACAGTGTTGTATAAGCTTTCAATCCTCTTCTGAGTTTAAGATTTAGTTTTAAAAGGCCAGTATATTGCTTTGGTCTAACTTTCAATCCTCTTCTGAGTTTAAGAACAATTTATAAATAAATTAAAAGAAGAATCAAAAACCTTTCAATCCTCTTCTGAGTTTAAGCTTTATAAGATTAAAGGAGCTTTCATTTTCATTCGTACTTTCAATCCTCTTCTGAGTTTAAGTTTCCTTGCAAGGTGGTAATCAAGTTTTACAACGATACTTTCAATCCTCTTCTGAGTTTAAGAATGCTAATCAAACCGTAGGTGCTTTTCCCAGGATCTTTCAATCCTCTTCTGAGTTTAAGATTACTTCAACATTGACCACATTGAGAAATTGCCAAGCAACTTTCAATCCTCTTCTGAGTTTAAGGGATCATTTACATCCCAGCCATGAGCTTGAATATCATCTTTCAATCCTCTTCTGAGTTTAAGGGAGGAAAAGCAGGATAAAGCTCTATTAAATTAATCTTTCAATCCTCTTCTGAGTTTAAGGGAGGAGGAGGCAATGCCTTTGTTAGTGTGCCAAGTCTTTCAATCCTCTTCTGAGTTTAAGGATTAGCTGGTAGTGCAGTAGGATTAATAGCTGTACTTTCAATCCTCTTCTGAGTTTAAGCTATCGAATGCTTCTGAATCGATTAAATTCACGTTCTTACTTTCAATCCTCTTCTGAGTTTAAGAATGAGAATAAGATGATTGTAAGGGTGTCCCTGAACGACTTTCAATCCTCTTCTGAGTTTAAGTCTGCAGTGGTCTTGTTTAGAAAAGAAATTAGCTCCTTTCAATCCTCTTCTGAGTTTAAGCCCCGCTTATTATAGGAACCTTTGCGACGAGATTACTTTCAATCCTCTTCTGAGTTTAAGAGATCTTGGCGATGATTTAAACAGGATACACTATGACCTTTCAATCCTCTTCTGAGTTTAAGATAATCACGCTCGACGTCATTAACAATATATATGACTTTCAATCCTCTTCTGAGTTTAAGCAAGAAGTTCTTACAACGGATAAAAGCCAGTATAGAGTGCTTTCAATCCTCTTCTGAGTTTAAGACAAAATTTCACGCATGAATTTTTGCAAATACCTTAATCTTTCAATCCTCTTCTGAGTTTAAGTTATATAAGAAGGGCTGTATGGCTATTTGCTAGATACATCTTTCAATCCTCTTCTGAGTTTAAGGGCCTAAAGAGAAAATACGAGTTATAAAAGTAAGGCCCTCCTTTCAATCCTCTTCTGAGTTTAAGCGTGAAGAACTAATTGAAGTAAAGCCTAAAGAAGACTTTCAATCCTCTTCTGAGTTTAAGAATTTTAGCATGCCCTCTAAAACCTTAAGCAAAAACTTTCAATCCTCTTCTGAGTTTAAGTTTTCTTATGGGCTATCCTCAAAATGAAGGCCCTATTGACTTTCAATCCTCTTCTGAGTTTAAGGGTAACATCACCACTCAAGCAATTCTTTTGGGATGTAAACTTTCAATCCTCTTCTGAGTTTAAGTATACCACGACCAACTGTTCTATTATCCTTTACATCCCTTTCAATCCTCTTCTGAGTTTAAGAATAATTCCATTAGTGCTAGGTAATACCAAAAATCAGTCCTTTCAATCCTCTTCTGAGTTTAAGAACCACAAGTAAATATGTTTTATCAACTGATGAAATGATCTTTCAATCCTCTTCTGAGTTTAAGTATTGTATTCATATGAGCACTGTAGTATTAGACCCCTTTCAATCCTCTTCTGAGTTTAAGTTCTCTCTTGAGCCACAGGCATTTTTTGATGAAAGAATCTTTCAATCCTCTTCTGAGTTTAAGGAGCGATAAAATTAATCCTGACGATTTATTGCAAAAGATCTTTCAATCCTCTTCTGAGTTTAAGAATGAGCAATTAGCAATGGAATTTGCAATAGCATTATCCTTTCAATCCTCTTCTGAGTTTAAGTTCATTTGTTTCTTTTAAAGCATCTACAGTTGTTTGCTTTCAATCCTCTTCTGAGTTTAAGCATATAGGGCCTGATAGCAAACAATGGGGGCCAATCATACTTTCAATCCTCTTCTGAGTTTAAGATATATATGAAGGGGATAAGGGCCTAGAGGTCGAGCTTAGACTTTCAATCCTCTTCTGAGTTTAAGGAGGAATATCAGCATTCGGGCCTTTAAAAGCGTCTGCTTTCAATCCTCTTCTGAGTTTAAGTTACAAACGATTGGAATTTGTGGAATACTTCTTGGCGCTTTCAATCCTCTTCTGAGTTTAAGTTACAAACGATTGGAATTTGTGGAATACTTCTTGGTGCTTTCAATCCTCTTCTGAGTTTAAGATACAGGTGGATAGTAACTCATAATAATAATTTGAATAACTTTCAATCCTCTTCTGAGTTTAAGTTAAAGAACATAATATAGGATTCCCAGTTAATATTGCTCTTTCAATCCTCTTCTGAGTTTAAGATGCAGAATTATTGTCGCTATTGAAAAAGAAGCTCTATTCTTTCAATCCTCTTCTGAGTTTAAGTTTTGACTTGTTGAAGGTGCATAATCATATGCATAGTCCTTTCAATCCTCTTCTGAGTTTAAGTTTTTAGGTGAAGAGACAGACAGGTTGAGTGTTTTTCTTTCAATCCTCTTCTGAGTTTAAGTAATAGCGAAGAATCATCGGAGAATTTATCCGAATCAACCTTTCAATCCTCTTCTGAGTTTAAGAGGGGAACGTTTTTCAAGTAGTTCCCCAAAGGTAGACTTTCAATCCTCTTCTGAGTTTAAGATAAACTAGTATTTAAGTATGTAAATGAACACTTGCCAATCTTTCAATCCTCTTCTGAGTTTAAGATAATCCTGTTTTAATCTCATTAATGGATACATTAGCCTTTCAATCCTCTTCTGAGTTTAAGATCTACAACAAGCTTACAGAGTTCAAAGATTACTAAATCTTTCAATCCTCTTCTGAGTTTAAGCTATAAAGCAATATACTGTATCTTGGGCCCCAAGAACATCTTTCAATCCTCTTCTGAGTTTAAGGTAACAGGCAAAACTACAACAAGCTTCACAATAAACTTTCTTTCAATCCTCTTCTGAGTTTAAGTACTGCTTTCGTTTCAGCTAAGAAATCGGCCACTCTACTTTCAATCCTCTTCTGAGTTTAAGCATTGTCCTAGACATTCATCCCATACACTATCACACTTTCAATCCTCTTCTGAGTTTAAGATCCTCAAGAATATGCAATGAAAATGATAGGTATGTTAAACTTTCAATCCTCTTCTGAGTTTAAGAAAAAATAGAAGAAAAACCAACAAAAAGAGAAATATACTTTCTTTCAATCCTCTTCTGAGTTTAAGTGTAATTGCAGAATAGTATGCAGTGCTACTAGTGTCTTTCAATCCTCTTCTGAGTTTAAGAGCTTTGTGATTAAGCCTCAATTGTTTATTTACAGAAAACTTTCAATCCTCTTCTGAGTTTAAGTGTGCATATTTTTTGCAAGAAGAAGAAGAAAACTTTCAATCCTCTTCTGAGTTTAAGCCGAAAGTAAAAAAATTATTTAATTACTTTATAAGTATCTTTCAATCCTCTTCTGAGTTTAAGCCGAAAGTAAAAAAATTATTTAATTACTTTATAAGTATCTTTCAATCCTCTTCTGAGTTTAAGCAAGTCTATCATAAAGTTCTTTAATGACTTTATCATCACTTTCAATCCTCTTCTGAGTTTAAGTGGCCGCTGAGGTATAGCAATCTAAACTTTCAAATGCACTTTCAATCCTCTTCTGAGTTTAAGTTATGATTATTATCGACCTGCAGGTGTTTTAGTTATGAACTTTCAATCCTCTTCTGAGTTTAAGAAATGAGCAAGCTGTTAAAGATGCGAAAGCTCACAATCTCTTTCAATCCTCTTCTGAGTTTAAGTAAAGGATTATGATGATATTGATTATTATATAGATTCAATCTTTCAATCCTCTTCTGAGTTTAAGCAAATATTACAAAATAATAGCTTTGTTTCAGCGATAGGCCACTTTCAATCCTCTTCTGAGTTTAAGGGATGACATAGAAAGTGTTGATGAAGAAGAAGTTAATGACTTTCAATCCTCTTCTGAGTTTAAGAAAAATTTATTCAAGGATCATATAGAGGAAGAGGATACTTTCAATCCTCTTCTGAGTTTAAGGTATTCACGCTATATAAAAGCGACCAGTTCGAAAAAAGGATCTTTCAATCCTCTTCTGAGTTTAAGAAGCAAAATAGGCCCCTGCTATCGCGTATAAAACAGGTACTTTCAATCCTCTTCTGAGTTTAAGAAAATTATTTAATTATGCGAACCTTGCGATAACAATTGCTTTCAATCCTCTTCTGAGTTTAAGTTACAAAATATGGTCTACACCCTGGACAATCGAGAAATGGGCTTTCAATCCTCTTCTGAGTTTAAGACATGCAGGTATTATTTCCCTAAAAGCATATTTTATTTGCTTTCAATCCTCTTCTGAGTTTAAGAGTATTTAAGCATGATTTTAATGAATTTGTTAAGCATTATTCTTTCAATCCTCTTCTGAGTTTAAGTTACATAATTACACCAAGTAATTATGTAAAGCAAAAGCTCTTTCAATCCTCTTCTGAGTTTAAGAAATACCTTATGAAAATAAATTCGTAAAACTTGAAATAGTCTTTCAATCCTCTTCTGAGTTTAAGCCCTTCTACATGAAGACATACACCTGCATTATCACTTTCAATCCTCTTCTGAGTTTAAGGATTTGAAGTAAATGGTGAAAGTGGTTTGACTTATATCACTTTCAATCCTCTTCTGAGTTTAAGAGACCCAAGTGGAAGAGGATATAGAAGAAATAAAGAACTTTCAATCCTCTTCTGAGTTTAAGGGAACGTATGTAAAGTTTGCTATTGCGTAGTATGATACTCTTTCAATCCTCTTCTGAGTTTAAGCTTTAGCAATAATTTTTTTAGTAGTCTTTTTACCACTTACTTTCAATCCTCTTCTGAGTTTAAGAAATAACTCATGAGGCTCATAAGGTTAATTGATGAACTAAACTTTCAATCCTCTTCTGAGTTTAAGGGAAGTGCATTTATATATGTTGGTAAACAAAGAGCTTACTTTCAATCCTCTTCTGAGTTTAAGCTGGTATCTAATCCAAATTTTGGTAATTACTTGTATAATTTCTTTCAATCCTCTTCTGAGTTTAAGCTACAGTAGTTGTAAATTATGATACGTATAATGTTGAATTTACCTTTCAATCCTCTTCTGAGTTTAAGTGATTGTGGTAAAGAAGTAGACATAGTATACGATGCAAAACTTTCAATCCTCTTCTGAGTTTAAGACTTTTTTAGCTAATGCAATAATATCCGTTGCAGAATCTTTCAATCCTCTTCTGAGTTTAAGTTATCACAATAAATACGCTAACTTTACAACTAAGCTAAACTTTCAATCCTCTTCTGAGTTTAAGTCGGTACATACTGCGGTGTATTAAACCAATTTTCCACGTCTTTCAATCCTCTTCTGAGTTTAAGTGCTGAATTAAACGAAGGTCAGTATGAACTAGTGAAAATAAAACTTTCAATCCTCTTCTGAGTTTAAGTATATACCCCAATCTAGTGTTTTTTATATGGCAATTTTCTTTCAATCCTCTTCTGAGTTTAAGCAATAAAGACTTGAAACGTAAAGATATTTGGTATGTTTGTAACTTTCAATCCTCTTCTGAGTTTAAGGTGAAATAATAGAGCAAATGGGGTTGTTTGAGGCACAAACTTTCAATCCTCTTCTGAGTTTAAGCAAATTGTTTGGCCTATGGAAACAGTGGCGTAAAGCCCTTTCAATCCTCTTCTGAGTTTAAGCTGATAACCAAAATAACAGAAGTATATCCTTCATCTTCTTTCAATCCTCTTCTGAGTTTAAGATGACAAGTAAATATTATGCTTTGAAAAAAGAGGACTTTCAATCCTCTTCTGAGTTTAAGACCATGCATAGACAATTATTAAGAATGAGAATATCAAAACTTTCAATCCTCTTCTGAGTTTAAGCAAAACTATCACAGCAAAAAGCGGTTATATTAACACACGACTTTCAATCCTCTTCTGAGTTTAAGTTCCATACTTACTTCATCAATTCTCTTCTCTAAAGCTCTACTTTCAATCCTCTTCTGAGTTTAAGAAAGTTGCAGTAAGTGGTTCCGCACAAAACCAAATTTCGTTCTTTCAATCCTCTTCTGAGTTTAAGATAAGCTGACCTGCGCTTGCTAAGTTATATGATGCAACTCTTTCAATCCTCTTCTGAGTTTAAGCCAACACGCTATATAATAACTTTCTATAATGGAGATATACCCTTTCAATCCTCTTCTGAGTTTAAGTAGGCATGTTGAAAGAAAGAGTTCCTTTTATATTTACTTTCAATCCTCTTCTGAGTTTAAGTGTATAACAACATTCTCTATTAGTATTCCAATATTCACCTTTCAATCCTCTTCTGAGTTTAAGTCTCATGACCAAGCTCTGAAGTGGCTTCGGTATATCACTTTCAATCCTCTTCTGAGTTTAAGGTATAACTAATTTAATATTTCCAAGCAATAATTCCCCCTTTCAATCCTCTTCTGAGTTTAAGAAAGAAAATATTTTCTTAAGGTTAAGCAAAATTTCAGTTATCTTTCAATCCTCTTCTGAGTTTAAGAACAGTTGGGACAACTGCAGGCTCAACGTCAGTTACAATTACACTTTCAATCCTCTTCTGAGTTTAAGTCAATTCTAAAATGGTAAACTTTTTTGGAATCGAAATACCCTTTCAATCCTCTTCTGAGTTTAAGCAAGAAAACCATAACGAACTCTTACATTTGCTGTATCACTACTTTCAATCCTCTTCTGAGTTTAAGATATTTTGATAGAGATGATAATGTGAATAGAGCAATGCACTTTCAATCCTCTTCTGAGTTTAAGCTCAAGTCTTAGTTAGTAAATGCGGTTGTGTAGCTCTTTCAATCCTCTTCTGAGTTTAAGAAAATAAACGACACTACCTGAATTGTTTTGAATTATACTTTCAATCCTCTTCTGAGTTTAAGTAAGTTTCGGTCTAGGGCAAATTGTAGGATTACAACACTCTTTCAATCCTCTTCTGAGTTTAAGATACGCAGCATCGAAGATAATTTCTGGGAGTATTCACATACTTTCAATCCTCTTCTGAGTTTAAGAGGGCGTAATCCTGGTGATGTCTGGGAAATGAGTACTCTTTCAATCCTCTTCTGAGTTTAAGAGCGTCATTAGCGAATTGGAAAGTTTATTCGATGATATCTTTCAATCCTCTTCTGAGTTTAAGACTTATTCAACGATTTCATAACGCTCTTGAGAATGTCGCTTTCAATCCTCTTCTGAGTTTAAGATATTGCCATTGAAGAAAGCTGGCCTGATAATTGAAGTACTTTCAATCCTCTTCTGAGTTTAAGCAATAGTTAAGGTAATTCAGGTTAAAACGGTTTATAATACTTTCAATCCTCTTCTGAGTTTAAGCACCAAATGGTATACTTCCTCCTCCTACAAAACTAAGCTTTCAATCCTCTTCTGAGTTTAAGACAAATTAATTCAATCAAGACTAGTTTTTCAAGAGTTTTCTTTCAATCCTCTTCTGAGTTTAAGACGTAATCCGCATCACGCTTAAATTTTCGTGCTAAAGAACTTTCAATCCTCTTCTGAGTTTAAGACCTGTGCTTAGCGGTGTTATTACAAAGACGTCAAAACCTTTCAATCCTCTTCTGAGTTTAAGATAAGGATGATTGATGCAGGACAAAAGAGTGAGGAAGCAACTTTCAATCCTCTTCTGAGTTTAAGGTGAAGAAAATATTGGGTGATAAAGCATGAAGCTATTAACTTTCAATCCTCTTCTGAGTTTAAGAGTGTAACTTTCATACTCGCTTATTTGATGTGGAAAAACACTTTCAATCCTCTTCTGAGTTTAAGGTTCAGGTGAGACCATGAGCTTGGGGTTATTGCTAAACAGCTTTCAATCCTCTTCTGAGTTTAAGTTCACTAGTGGAGCAAATACCAACTATATAAGAATACTTTCAATCCTCTTCTGAGTTTAAGTTCGAATACAACGAAACCATACATCATTGCATCCTTACTTTCAATCCTCTTCTGAGTTTAAGTTAAAGATTCAAAGATGGATGGATGAAAGACAAAATGCTTTCAATCCTCTTCTGAGTTTAAGATTATCTTTGAATGGAATGCTAAGTGTACCAGCAGTAATCTTTCAATCCTCTTCTGAGTTTAAGAAAAAATTAAACATATAGAAAGGAGAATAAGGCGTATCTTTCAATCCTCTTCTGAGTTTAAGATAAATTGCCTTACCTCTTCCATACGCTTAAATTTATTAACTTTCAATCCTCTTCTGAGTTTAAGATTAATTCGTGAAATAGGGTTCGTTGCAACAGACTTAACTTTCAATCCTCTTCTGAGTTTAAGATTTTCAAAGGTTTACTTATAAGCGATTTAGCATAACTTTCAATCCTCTTCTGAGTTTAAGTAAGAGCATTAATGAAAGAAGGTCGTATTGTAGATCTTTCAATCCTCTTCTGAGTTTAAGATATCAAGAAGTAAAAGTTTATAAAACAGTTTCCTAGGTTTCTTTCAATCCTCTTCTGAGTTTAAGAATAAAATATTTTGGCATGGAGACCCATAGAATAAACTTTCAATCCTCTTCTGAGTTTAAGTGAAGAAAATGTTTTAATCCAAGAATTGAAGAAGCTCTTTCAATCCTCTTCTGAGTTTAAGACAATCTTCTTAAGAATTTAGCTATTCGTTCCCTTACCTTTCAATCCTCTTCTGAGTTTAAGTCTTCTTCTTCCTCGTTTTCCACATCAGGCCCAATTTCTTTCAATCCTCTTCTGAGTTTAAGTTACAAAGCATTTTTTAGGATAGACTACCTAAAAACAAACTTTCAATCCTCTTCTGAGTTTAAGAATAGACTTCTTATATAATTATGGTGGTTATATAAATTTACTTTCAATCCTCTTCTGAGTTTAAGATATGACTGAATCGGAAACGCAGGTTGAGAAAGAGCCACGCTTTCAATCCTCTTCTGAGTTTAAGTATTGTGAAGAGCGCAGGTATTAAGAATATTTCGATAACTTTCAATCCTCTTCTGAGTTTAAGTGCAATACTTTTCTAGATTTACTTATAAACGGTTTAGTATTACTTTCAATCCTCTTCTGAGTTTAAGATATTTTTAGCGGTAATTGTGAATATAGTAAATGGATAAGCTTTCAATCCTCTTCTGAGTTTAAGTATTACCGGATAAAATAGTATACCGAGAAATTACTACACTTTCAATCCTCTTCTGAGTTTAAGGTTAATAAATGAGAAAAATGTAGAACTTAAAACGCAAATCTTTCAATCCTCTTCTGAGTTTAAGAATATATGTTTGCGTGGGGTGTCTTTCTGAAGTTCACTTTCAATCCTCTTCTGAGTTTAAGAGCAGGAGGAAGCACAGGAGTAGTTCCGGTAACTATTACGCTTTCAATCCTCTTCTGAGTTTAAGTTGAAATAATTAAGGAGAATCCTGGCATCACTTATAGCTTTCAATCCTCTTCTGAGTTTAAGGACCCTAATTGTTCCCATGAATGGAATGGCTCGTTTTGCTTTCAATCCTCTTCTGAGTTT
>Ga0081529_122176_pt1 | contig 13034 bp, 10 predicted proteins | sample EchGeymetagenome_FD_71012 | JGI IMG/M metagenome (GOLD analysis project Ga0081529, IMG submission 71012) | Ferrous microbial mat and aquatic microbial communities from Echinus Geyser, Yellowstone National Park, USA - transect B T=78-80 C v2... ...
TCTTTCTTTAAACTCCTTTTCTAAAATTTTTCCAAGATCTGAGGCTGTTGGCAGCCCTATTTCATTTGAAAATCCAGCTCCAAGAAAAAACATGAAATTTTCAGGTTTACTTATAATATCATTTACAATAGCTTCAATCTTACTATTCTCAGAGTCCATTTCTTATATTATGAAAATAAATACATTTATTTAAGTTTGTAGGATTTTTTGCTGTGTTCCATGTTTCTTTGATGCGCTTTTTCTGAGTGTGTTTTCTATATATTAAAAGTTAATTCAGACTTTATGATCATTTATTCCGCTCTTAATATGCTTGTTAACTTATAGGGAGTAAGTTACGATGCTCTCCATAAAAGACTTACTAAAGGAGGCTTGGAAGTAGAAGCATTAATGAAGGAACAATTAATTCAGAAAGAGAAAAAGGTTATCAAGATTATTAAACCTAGCGAAAGAAGAAAGTTTATTGAAGAGAAAATCCGGAAAGGTTCTGAGCTCTTGGCAATTGATAAAGTTCATTTACTTTACTCCATTTACCTTGAAGGAAAACCAATTGCAAAATACCTTTCCGATTATGGAGGTGAAGATGTTCGAAAAGTATCTGAGTTGCTTTACAAGAAGACCGGGGATGAAATCTATGCAAAAATACTTGGCATTGTAACATCTGTTGTTAAAGATTTGAAGATTCGAACATTAGATGAATATTCGGAGACAAGTCATGAAGAATCTTAAACTGATGGAAGTTGGGTATAATCTCGTTGAAAGAAAACTTATTGGTAAAGAATTCGAGGTAATAAATGAAAAGATAAGTATTATTGAGTTTTTAAGAAGATTGCGGAAAGGACAAGCCATAAAAGAGAAAATTTCAGTTGTAGGTTTGGATGAGTTAATGCTTTCAGGTGGTGAAATATCATCTTATATTCGAAGTTTGCTTGTAGAGTCAACAGGTTTATTATGGAACCGTATAATTCAATTTCCAGTTGATGGAGATCTTGTGCTTAATCGTGAACCAAAAATTAAGTATAAGGGTAGAGAAATTAGTTTAACACCAATTTTTGGAAATAGGCTTGTACCCAAGGCCACTGGATATTTTTATTCCCCATTTAACATATAGGCATACATGTATATTCAATAAGCTAATCCTCATATAAAAAAGTCTTGTTATAAAATTTGAAATTGATTAATGATAATTTTTATAAACCATTTTTGCAAAACTTTAATAAAAAATCCTACCTTCGTCTCCGTACAAAAATTCCTCTTAGAGAAAAAGTGGATGTAGTTTATAGAATATCTATAAGGATTTAAAACCTATCATGATTTATGTTTTACCCTCCTTATGCGGTACTCCAAATATTCTTAGAGCAGCTTTCCCTTGCTCAGTTAAGATCACTTCGCTTCTTCCAGAATATTCAACCTTGACATAACCCCACACTTTTTCTAAGGGATTAAGTATAGCGCGTAGTTGACTGTGTTTAGTTACTATTACCAAATTTTAAAATCTTTTCTTAAATTTATCTATATAATCTAATACTTTTGAAAATCTAGTTTTTTTAATTATTTGCTTTAAGTAATTTTCGTATTCACCATTTTTGATCATTATCTTGGTTTTTTCAATTTCTTTTTGATATACCCATGCGTTATGTAAAGCTCTTAATGTAAAACTATTTCTTAATCCTTCTAATCCTTCTTTCTTACACGCTGGACACTTACATTCATCAAGAATTCTGAGTTCTTCTCTTTTAAGATTAGAATAATATTTGTGTCTTTTTCTTGGAGTAATATATCTATCACCTATTTCCGGAAGTTGGATAGCTCCAAAGGCAGCCTTAATTCTCCACGACGAACTATCGAGCGAATTAGCTCCAGCATAAAACATTAAATGCATTGTTAGCGTGCTTCCTATACCAAATACATGAATAATTTTATTGGGCAACAACGTTTTTACAAATGAAACTATCTTCACTACATTATAAATTCCTCCAACTCCTTTAGTATTGAATACTGAAGGGACCAAACTACCAATGCCGTAAATGTTAAATTCCCCAATTTTTTGCAATTTTTTAACGAATCGTTCAATAGAATCGAGATTATATCCATGAATAACAGGAATCAGCTCAGGATTGGGGGTTTGCTTTGCTTTAGCCATATATTTCGTATTTTCCAATGTTATAATCATTCTTTTTTGTATCTCTTCACGAGAAAGGTTAGGAACCAATGGAAAATCTAGAATGACGCCAAAATTTGGTTTACTTTCTTCATAAAGTTCTAAAATCTTAATAGGTTTTATCGTTAATTTTCCTTTTTTCATGAAAAGATAACCGCCAGAATCAATAGCGATCAAACCATCAAAGCTCATATAATTATGCACTCCTCTATTTTTAATATGATTACTTTCATAATGATTTTGAAGTATTTCATACGCATTCAACATTAACCCATTAATCTTGAAAAAAAGCCAAGGTTTTGGATATCCTTTTAGCGTTTGTGTAAACCATAAGAAAGGTGTTTCAATTCTCATCTTTTAGCGTTTTTCTTAAATAATTAATCAGATATTCTTGAGCGAGAGGATGCGCGACACCATACATATCCCATGCTAATCGTCCATGAGCTAATACAATTTTGGATACTAACTCTTTACTAGGTAAAATTTCAACATTCAAATTAGCAATTTGAGATGCTTTTTCAATAATTCTTCGATGTGTATGATCATCTCTTATCTTTAAATAAGACGAATATGTTTTGACAAATGCTATAATTTTAGGATGATTAATTTCTTTCTTTAACCTTTCAAAAAATCTAGCTACATAACAAGCCAAAAGATTTATACTTTTTTCTAAGTATTCTTTAGAGTAAGGTTGTGAATGACGACGACACCACCATTCAAATAACCCAGGACAATCATACCATCTATTCTTCCAATCATGCCATTTTGTCTTTTTTCCATAAAATTCTTCTGGGACAATCCCAAAAGGTTCTGATATGGTTAATACATGAACATATTTTCTCTTTTCTCCCAGTTTTTCTAATGTATTAAATAAAATTTTGTAAGAACGAGATTTATGATAAGGTTTTGTAGCCGAGCATGGATATATTAAGAAAATTTTTGCAGACGGTGGTACATAATAATTTGTAATGAAAAATAACCATCTTTTTACTTCTTTGTTTCTTGTTAGCGCCATATAAACTTCCTTTGGATTACTAAAACGGAGCGAAGAAACAATATTCATGGATCTGATGAACTCATTCTCACATTTTATTTATAGTATGATATTAAAATCCTACCGCTAGCGAAATAAATTCCTTTTCTGAAATAGCTAATATTATTTGTTTGACCTCATCAGGAGGTTTTTCGATTTCTTGTGATATTTTCTTACAAATTTCAGTTAAGGGCAACCATTTCCCCGTTCTAGAAACTGAAAATTCAATTATCTTTATTAAAATTAATGTTTCATATTCGTTCAAATCTTTTATCTCCTTAATTAACTTCTCTCTTTGTTTGCGTTCTTCTTCTAATACAGTTGTACGTGTTATACCGAGGGAAGAAGTATCAATAGGAGGTTGCTTAAGTATGTCTTCTAACCAAGTAGAATATGTTTTGTATGAAGTTTCTAGTCCTTCTAGTATTTTTTTGATTTCATTCTTATCAGATTTCTCCAATTTTGGAATGACAAATTCTTTAAATCTTTGTACCGAAGCAAGATTCGTAGTTAAGTAATGCTGGATTTCTTCGAATAATTTTTCATATCGCTTAAGTAAATTTTCGGCTTTTTTGTTAAGTTCCGTCAACTGTTTTTGTTTTTCATCGCATAATTCGTTGAGTTTATTGAAATCAATTAATTCAAAATTATCATCCTTAAGGATTTCCGATATGTGGTTATATTCGTTCAATATTTCTTCCTTTTCATCAACTAGATTTTTAGGCATATTTTCTTCCCAAAACTTTTCATAAAACCTTTTATGCTTTTCTAATATATTCAGGAATTCAATTAAATCATTTTCTATTTGATTCAATGAAATTATATCCATTTTTATATCCTTTGCTTGATCAATTCCGTTTCGTAGATGTTTGACATGTTTTTCTATAGTTTCTTGCAACTCTTGGATGGTAAGTAGGGTTATATTCGATGGGAATGGAAGCCGCCTTATGTAGTTATTTTCTATAAGTAGTTTTAAAGCGCGTGTTAAATGAGATGAAAGTTTTTCGTGTCGCATCATTTCAATCTCATTAATTATTTTCAAAAATTCATTAGTTATGTTCACCGTTTCTTGTGATAATTCTTCTAATGACTTGATGGTTTTCTTAAAATTATTAATTTTTTCTTGAATTTCGTCTCTTTTTTTATTAATTAACATATATTTTGCAACAGTCCATTCTCCTTCTACTTTTTCCTCCCTCATCTTTTCGTCAACATCAGTCCATAAATGTTTAGTTCTAGTAGGATCTTTTGATTTTTTACTTCCTATTATCCGTTCTATTTCATTTTCTAAGACATTAATTTGTTCTTCCGCAGTTAACATTTCCTTAACTTCGTTCAAACTAGATACTATTTCCTTTAGTTCTTGAAGTTCGATTTTTGTAGGAATACCTTTTATAGACTTTTTTATATTCTCATATATTTCATTGAATTTTTCCTGAAGATTATTTACTTCTAAGTCTAACGAAGAAACAATTTCCTTACTTTGGTTGATTGCCAACTTAACTTTTTGAACATAGTAACCAAACCATTTTACTAACTCCTTAACGATGAAAACTCGAGATCTGACCAAATCTTCATCACTTGCATGTGATATTTCTTTAAATAAATCTTCAATAATATCTCTCATATTAATTAATGAAATAATGTGCCATTCCCTTTCCTTCCAAGTTAAAATATGCGCAAATGATCGCTCGATTTGTTCGGGAATGTTTTTATAATTCTCAAAATCTTTACTAATTTTATCTTTTAATTCTTTAATATGATGTGGATGTAATAATTGTATATTGTCCTTATTCTTTTGTATTAACAATCTACGTTCCATATGTTCAAGAATCGAATCAAAGCTTTTAGATGCTGCTTCTCTGAATATAAAATGCTTCGCTAAAGTTGATTTTGTGGTTTCACCATAATACTGAAGAAGCTCTTTGATTCGCTCTTCGGCTGGATGTTGCTGAAGATGAAATTTTCCATTTTCTTCCTTTAAAAAACCATAGTCTTTCAAAACCTCTACATATCCTTTTAATTCTTTATTTCCCATATCTGGTATTATTTCACTTTTTATTCCAAACGGCAACAAATTTCTCAATTTCCATCCATATTCACAACTTTCTTCTATAGTCATAGGTTTACCCAATGTGTTAATAAAGAATCTACATGCTAGTGCTGTTTTATCTACAAAGCCTTCACAAGTTAATAGATAACCTTTTGTACTCATATTTTCAATCCATTTTTCGATCAATGCCTTTAAATCAAATTTATCAATTAAACCTCTATAGGTTCTGTTAAGTAATGATTTGTCAATTTCTTCTCCTCTAATCTCTGCTAATGAAATGACTAATAATTTGACCAAATCACGGTGTTCCGCACCAACCAATACAATTTGAGGAATATTCTGAATGTATTCTAAGACTTCTTGGCTTGGTTTTTTATCCGTCAAGATTACTATCAGGTGTAAACCTTGTTTATATATTTCATCTGATAAATTTTTAATATACTCTTCTGTAACTGTATACCTTTTAACATCCACTAAGAATCTAACGGTAAAACTTTTTGTCGGATCCGAGGGTAGTTTGATTTCAAGATTAAATGGTCCTTTCATATCATTCAAATGTTGAACCTAGATTTTTAATCAAATCTGCTAAAGTGTTTTCGCATAAAGAAAGATGATGTTCGTCATTTATCTTTCCATATGCTTCTTTCCACAGTTCCAATCTCTTATTTTTATCCTTAATAAACTCCAGTTCTAGGAACTCAGGATTAGGATATACGTGTTCAATGAGTTCAGGCGAGATAAGACAATAAGTCTCTTTACTCGAGTATCTTGAGATCTTCTTTAAAATATATTGTGCATCTCTGAAATCAAGCGATGGAAATAAAATTCTAAGTATTCGAGCTTCTTGAGCTTCTTGAGGCACAAATGTAACAAGTTTAAGTTTATTTGAATTATAACTTATAAGGAATGAAAGGAAATAACGCCTCAAATCTTCTTGGATTTCATCTATTGGTTTAGAAGATTTACTAAGTTTAAGTATTAAAGGGCCATTAAGCACTCTCGATTCTTCTACTTTGTTATTTGCTATTCCGATACACTCTTTGATTTGAGATTCACTAGCATTCAATCTTATACTAAGTTCAGATAATGAAATAGGAATCGGTTCTCCTATTAGTAAACAGATTAACTTTTTTAATAAATTTGTTTTATTAAGATCACCTTTAATGTTTAATATGTTCAGAATCTTGTTATCCAAAAAATCTCCGTCTAATGCTGGAACTTGAGAACCAAAAATTGATATGTTATAGTTTTTTAGAGCTTTTATTATCATCCATCCATCGATTCTTTTTAAAACACCTTTATATCCTTTTTCGCTCGCTTGATTCTTTACATCTTCAATAACTTGTTGAAGCACTTTTATCATACTTCTAGGACTGCCATGTCCGGCGTATACAATTGCGTAGGCTACTCCTGAATTCACAAATGGATGAGGATCTGGTACTTTGCCCTCGTACATATATTCTATTAATCCGTAAACAAACATAACAGCTTCTTCCTTAGATGGATGCGGGAGTTCTATAATGGTAAGTCTATCTAAAAGTCCTCCCATTTGTGTAGATAATCCTACTAGTCTATTAAAAGCATCAGGTGTACATGCCAAAATGAGGTGCAAATTTCCACGTAGGATTTCTTCCTTTTGATCTAACAATTCACGAATCCCAAGTAATATATCTTCTTTTACAGGAAGTCGTTCTAATTGTTCTAATTCGTCGATGAAAAAGATAATTTTATTTTCTTTCCCTAATTGATTAATTACTTGCTTTATATACTCAAAGTTATCTATTTCATTGTTAACTCTTATAAATTTCTTCGCTTCAGGACTTGACTTTTTCTCTTCCCATATCGCTTCAAAAAGCGAAGCTAAAAAAGCTCTCCATATAACCGGATCTTTTTTTCCTCTTTTTTCTCTTTCTTCAAAAATCCTAGCGATTGTAGTTGCAACTACGTCAAATGTATATATCTTTTTATCCTTCAACTCCTTCCCTAATCTTTCTAATTCATTTGCAATAAAGTTTTCATAAGCGTCAGTTTTTCCTTCACCCCACCACGCTTTAATGACACAGGCATAGATTTTTTCTGCATTTAAACATGCGTTTATAAAATTAAGCAAATCTCTTTCTGCGTCCTCGCGACAAGGCAATTTTGCATATTCTCGAATTCCAGCTACAGGTAACCCTGTTAAGGGTAAACTCCTAGCTGGTGTCTTAACAAAATTTTCAATTTCTCCCTTCTTATCTTCCATAGCTACTCTCTGATCTTTTTGAGGGTAATCCTTGTGCAATTTCTACTTTACCTGCTTTTTGTTCAACTTTTCTATCGATATCTTTTCTAATACGAGCTAAGATTGGAAGCCCACTTTTAATAGCTTGACCTGTTATTATTACATGACCTGCATCTAATTTGGTAAGTCTTCTTTCTAATGAGGCAGGCAAACCTCCTGTTACTTTTTTAACAAATGACACATCACCTGGAGCAATCCTATGAATTAAAAACGTATTACACATACTAATTACTACGGGATCGACATATGAAGGACGTTGTGTTATTAAACAAAGGCATAAGCCGAATTTTCTGCCCTGCGTGGCGATTTGTTGTAAAATATCCCTAGCTAGCGAATAACCTATTTTATATTCAGCTAAGTTAGGACAATAATTTTGAGCTTCTTCCAGAATAAAAAGTAATGACTTTTGAGCTTCTTGCTTAATTGTTTTATAATATACAAACCTCTTAAAAAGTACGTAAGCGATATAGTAAACGATAAACTGTTTTAAATGAAGCGGATAGCCGGGCGCACCTGCTGCTGTAAAATCTATTATTAACATTCCACCATTATTTATAAGATCATCAACTATTTGGTCGGTAAATGGTTCAATTGTTCTTCCAATCAATCCATAATTCTCAACCACATCATGTCTAAATGTATCAAGTTGTCTTTGAATTGCATATGCTGTTTGTGCATGTATACTAATTCCTTCTGGTGGCTCTTCTACGAAAGAATATAGTCGGTCGTAAACCGTTTTATCAGTAAATAGAACATTTAAATCATAAATTATTTTTTTATCAATCATGTGTTTTAATAACGCGCCTAAGCCAGAAGCTTGTAATTCCCTTCCTGTAACATCACCAGCATAATATGTAATTATAGCTTCTGCCAAATCGCGAGGAGATTTTTTGAACATATTTAAATCCACATTAAATAGTTTTAAAAACTTATTTGGATCCTTAACTTGTTTAACAGGAAATGTTAGCTGGGCGCTTGTTGATGAAAAAACATAACGAATTACTTTTGGGCATGCACCTAAATTACCATTCATAATAAAATGTTCCCAATAATCTACATAATCACCATTAGGATCTATCGCAATAACAGGAAAATGTTTAATTGTCTCTTTTCCGCTTTCTCTCCATTTGATCTCAGAAAGTTTTTCGATAAGGGTACCTACATTATAAGATTTTCCGCTTCCGGTTATTCCAAAAACTGCTACATGCATAGGTAACGCTTGGACATCTAGAAGTACCGGCAAGTTTTCATAGCCTCCTAAAATACCGTATTCTATGAGCATATCGTCTTCCTCTACACCAAAAATATCCTTGGCTAAAGTTTTAACATCTTCAATAAGTAATACCTTGTCGCCTGCTTTAGGTGGAAAGCGAATGTCTCTTTCTTTTTCTATCCCAAAAAGAAGTTCAATTTCAGCAACTTCGAACTTTCTGCTAATATCTCCAGGAATAGGCATACCTCTTCTTATGGCTTCCGTTAAAAATCCTCCCGGCTCATAAGACTCGTCGACAGGTTTGATTGCTTCTACTCTAGCTAATATATCTCTTTTTCCATCCTTTGTATATGATCTCACAAGAACAAGCATTCCTTCTTTAAGGGTACCTCCTTCAGCATTCATAATAACTTGGCATATAGCTTTTGATGTACTTGCATCACTTAATATTATGCCTACAACATTGTCACTTTCATATGACATATTAAACACTCCTCGAAAACACTCCAAATATATTCGCTCCTTCTTCACAGGAAAGTGCTCTTGTCATAAGTTCTCTATACAAATATTCAGCAGCCCCTTTTTTGATATTACAGCGATTATGAGCGGCTAGTACAGGAAGCGGAATTTTTACTCCAGGCATCCACCATGCTCTGATAGCATTACAAACTTTGACACCTATTTCTGAAGCATTATCTTCGTTGGCAAAATAATCTACCCCTAAGTATATTCCCTTGACGCCAAAAGTAAGGTATATGCGATATATCCATTCTCCAGTCCATTTTTTATATTCAGCAACTATCTCTTTAGGTTCAGTTATTTTAATTGGAATTGTCTCAAACATGTGCCCTTCTAAGTAAAGTGAAGAAAAAAGAAATGGAATTAATTGCATATCTTGCCCAAATCCTTCCGCTATTTTTGCAATATTTTGTAATTCTTCTTGATTTTTTAAGAAATCTAGAAAAAGATGACCTTCCAGCCTTTTAACACAGCCTATAACTAATGCTCCGTTTTTTTTACAAGCTAAAAGTGCATTCGCTCTTTCTTCAATATATCCTTCATAAAGTTTTTTATTAGGCGGATCAATCAGAGGTCCATCGATCATTATTAAAATTTCCTTTTTTCCAATAGCAGCTTTAAATAACGAAGAGTTGACAATTTTTTGGATTGCTACAACTTCATACTTATACATTTCTTCTTGAACTTTTCGAATTGCTTCCTCAGGCGTAAGGTCAGCTATTTCAAAAATTTCGCAAGGTGCGTTTGGATCATATACTATTTTACCATTAATACCATCGAAATATACGATAGCTGTGGTTATAGGGCAATAGTATTTGTTCAATATTCTATATGGGAGTTGTCTACTTGAATCAATTCCTATAGTTAAAGCATTTCTGTATCTATCTGAGAGATTTGGATTTTCTTTTGCAACTTTTATTACACCTCTTTCCATTAATATTTTTGCCAATTCATGGGATACCTCCCATCTGTCAGTTAAAAAAATTCGCAAATTATTACTTTTCTTTATTGTTTCTTCCAGAAGAGTCAAAGCAACATCACTTTCTATTTCATAAAATTGTCTTTTTGCCCAAACATCATCGTAATCAAATTCTTCAATAATATCATTCTCAGGCATAAATTACACTAATCCATTTATCTTTTAATTGAATTATAAATTTTACTGTTTAACTAAAGTTTTTAGTCTAGACGGTTAATAGACGGATAGCAGAATACACTCATTAATCATGTCATTTACCATGTTTAAAGATTTCACAAAAATCTGAACTAAGATATCTTAAAAATCTATTTAGTTTGAAAATTTTGATGATGTTCATCATGGCAATATAAAATTAGTGTTAATTTTAATTTTAATAATTCTTCTAACTTTTATTTAGCAAATTTGAATCGATTGCTAAAATAAATGAAAAAGAATTTTAAAAAGATTCAATAATTAGTTAAAGTGAAAATACAAGTTAACTAAAATGTTGTTTTTTATAAGAATCTACTATAAAGACTGAAATGAGATGGCCACTTACAAAAATAGTTTTAAGCTTTGAACTCTTTAATACTATGGAATAAGATATGCCCTCACATAAAATTCATAGAGAATGTGGTTTTTCGATTGGCCTACCTGAAGATGTGGTTGGGTTCATAGATAAACTTATAGACAGTGGTAAATGCGGTGAACATGATATAGGTCTTGAACTACTAAAAGAATCAATTAGCGACGAATACAATTTGGAGGTAGCGTTAGAACATGGTGTTAAGGCTTTATTTGAATGTTTAAAGAGTTTAGGAAGATTTGACGAAGTGCACTTAAAAGCGATATCACTTCATTTCATACTAGACTCTGTAGATCGTCAAATGAAAGTGTTTGGAACTTGGTGTAAAGAAAATCCTGAGAAGTTTCTTCAGTATTGCGTTAAGCGAATGGAGGAAAGACTGATAACTCAACTTAATAAATATTTCTTTGGAGATGAAGGAGTAAAAAACATATTGATATTTTGCAAAATCACATTCACTTACTAGTTGAGAACTATAAAGAAGATTTAAAGAAATGCGTTGTTGCAATTACAGAGGAGAATGAAATGAAAGACGTACCTACAATTGGTGCAGCTACATTAACACAACTTCTTTCTGAAGTTTGTAGTAAACTAAATGCAAAAGGTCTTTTTTATATAAACAATAGGAAAAAATTACTGCCGTTAGCTCCAGCTGTTAATACTGTATATAGTAAGTTGAAGAAGGGCGAACAAGTGGAATTAACTAGTGAGGATTATAAAGTTAAGATAACTGCACAAACAATTAATGAATTTTTAGAAAAACTATTACAATTCCTTATGTGATTGTAAACCTAAGAGAGACAACCAATACAAATTGTTTGTAGGAAAAAGTGATGGAAAGTAACTCATTTTAACTTTACTATAAGGTTTATATTTCATTTTGAAAACATATGCTAATCTTAATTACATATATTTAAATCAGTAATGTTATACATTAATAGACTTTCAATCTCCTTTATTAGTATGAATATTTAGAGCATCTCTTACCTTTCAGATTTACTATAAAATTTTCGTATGAAGATTAAAACAAATAGCTTAAAATTTTATAAATAGAACGATAACCTGTGTTAAGCTCTAATGTTTTTAATAGCAATTCTTAATACAGGATCAGGTATGTAGTAATATCCATCATTCTCTGTTATTAACATAGTATGCTTAAGTTCATAAGTATATATCTTAACAAATGAGTCTCATAAAGGGAATCGAAAGAATTTATAAATGCTTCAATAACTTTAACCCTCTAAGAAAATTTCTTAAATATAGAAGAGTTAATAAAATAGGTGATTAAGTATTGTTAATCAAGAAGAAATAAAGGAAATCCAAGATAGAATTCTTAAGGAGGCGGGCGGAAGAATTGCTAAAGATCTTGCAAGATCTTTAGGTATAATTTCTGAGATGGTTTTTGTTCGTACAACACGCTTCATTATGGAGTTAATACAGAACGCTGAAGATTCATTAATAGATGCAGATTATCCTGGTGAAATAGAGATAATAGTTTCAAATAAGAGAATCAAGATTATACATAACGGTAAGCCTTTCACCAGAGAAGACATAGATGCAATATGTGGTGTTAGAAGTACTAAAAAGCCTGAAAGAGGTACTTTAGGGTATCTAGGTATAGGGTTCAAGTCCGTTTTTAAAATTACAGATTGTCCGCAAATATTTTCAGGTCCTTACGCATTTAAGTTTGATAAGAATTACTGGAAGGAAGAACATTACAGGAAATTATGGCAAATTATACCAATCCCTATATCTTTAGAGAATATTACAGAAACTATATCTCCTAAAAAAACGACCTTCATTTTACCTTTCAAGAACGAGGAAGGTTACAATATCGCTAAAGATGAGCTGAAGAGAATCAGTCCACACTTCTTCATGTTCTTAAAAAAGCTTAGTAAATTGACAATAACAGATGAAATTACAGGTGAGAAGAAAATCTTCGAATGGCATGTGTCTCAACTAGAAAAAATCTCGCCTACAATAGAAGTTAAAAACGTAAAAGTCATAGAGAATGGTAAAGCAATAAGTTTCATTGTATTTAGCGGAATATTTAATGTGCCTGAGGATGTAAAAAAGGATAAGCTAACACAAGATGCTCAGAGAGAAGGGGTGATTGCTAGGGAGGTCTCAATAGCCTTCCCGCTTGACGAGAAAGAGGAAAGACTGGTTGGAATAGAGAAAATTGGTTGGGTCTATGGGGGTCTCTATTCTTTTTTACCCTTAGAAGAAGCTA
>Ga0081529_119022_pt1 | contig 13017 bp, 11 predicted proteins | sample EchGeymetagenome_FD_71012 | JGI IMG/M metagenome (GOLD analysis project Ga0081529, IMG submission 71012) | Ferrous microbial mat and aquatic microbial communities from Echinus Geyser, Yellowstone National Park, USA - transect B T=78-80 C v2... ...
CTAAGATGTTAAAGAAAAGAATGAGCGTCTGCCCGGGAAGAATCACATGCCCCACGAATTCATATGGCGGACTTATTGCCGCAGGATCAGGCGGCTGCGCCGCGGCGGAAGGAACAAATTCAACCACGTTGTTCCCTTTGTTCACTCCGTAGAAGTAAACCACAGTGTTCGGCTTTTCCGTGGGAATGTAAAGCGTTATGTTTCCGTTTGGCGAAAACGCCGAATACCCCTGACCGGTCGAAAAGAACGTGGAAAGCTCGGATTTCGGGATGAGCCAAGCCTGAACGCCTGAAGCGTTTGCGTAGCTTTCCAGGCTGTAGAAGAAGAAGCCGTTCTGAATGGTGGCGTTCACAAGAATGAACGGAAAGAGAGCGCACTCACCAGGAAGCAGCGTGAAATAGGCGTAGGAAACGTTTATGAACGGGGTGTTGTAGGGTCGCGTGTAAACTTGGCTTGCAGTCGCAGAGTTCGGCTGGACGCACTGAGGCGTGTTAGCGCCTGCGCTTAAAGGCGCAAAGGAGAAGGCGGAAAGCGCAATCAGAACCGCCGCAAGGATTGGCGCAAGGCGTTTGTCCATAAATCCCGCTTTCAGAAAAAGCTTATAAAAGTTGCGGGAGAAAACGCTTCACGCTTTTTCCCGAAGCGCGCGTGCACACGCTTACCGCATCCTTTAAAAATAAGCTCTGCGTCCACGCATTTGTGAAGATTTTCGTTTTGGTCGGGCTGTGCGCGGTTCTGCTTGTGTTTGTGCTTTTCCAGCCGATCCACTCTCCTCTTGTAATAAGGATGCCGTGCATACCGCTCGGCGGCGGGTCGGACTACACCCAAGTGCTCTACCTCCTTCCGCCAGGCACTTGCATCCGCTTTTTCATCAGCACGCTTCCCAAGAACGAACTTCCCAATAACGAGCTCAAGTGGCGCCAGGTGATTTACTTTACCGACTACGGTCCCGACATTCGAAGCAGCAGCGCACCGCGCTCGCTTACTGCCTACATCTTTCCTCCTGGTTCGTCCACACCTCTCGGGGTGCTTTCAGGAAACTTTTCGCTTTCCATCCTTGCGGAAAAATTCTCAAAGGTGGAAGTGGACCTTGTGAACAGCGGAAGCTCCGTGATCTTCGGTGCGGTGGCAACAGCCGGCATGGCCGTGGATGAATACGTCGACAACTCGCTCGTGCTGTACATCCCGCCCGGCTGGTCTGTGCAGGCGCAGGGCAACACTACCGGACTGATTCCGATTCAAGGAATAAGCAACGTCTCGCTTGAGTGGTGCGTAAAGCACCAAGGGATCGTGAGCTGTAAACAAGGAACGAACAGCGACACCCTGTTCTTCTCAGGCAACTTCTATGTCATGTCTCCTCCTTTTCCTCCAGGAGAGATGCAGGAGAACATAACCAACGCCACTCCTTACACCGCTGAGCTCGTGTACGAGATTCAGGTAAAGTTCGATGGGTGTGATGAGCTCAACTATTGCAACACGCAACTTGACCCTTTCGAGCCTACCATCACCAACTTCTCGCAGAAAATCGAACCTTCAGGCTTGGTGCAGGTGAACGCAAGTGTGAACGGCGTCGAAAAGCAGGTGTTTTCGTTCAGGCTTGTGGACGCAGGCGCAAGGAGCGCTCCGCCTCCATTCCCTCACTATACGCTCAACCCTAACTACTTGGCTTCGGCGCTCCTTGCGCTCGCCGCGGTCGTGGTCGCTGCCAAAACTTCAAGACACCCAGAACACCGAGCCGTCAGAGAGCACAAAACCCACCTCGAAGCGAGGGGCGAACGGAACTGCGAGCACCTGCTTCGGAAGAAGCACAACGCCGTAGGATGTGAAGCTTCCAGTCGTCGCAAATGGAAAGCCGCTTCCTCCGCTTCCTCCCCACTGATAACCGTAGTAGCCTGAGGAAAGCGGAGTTCCGGTAGAGGACCACGACTGCCAGCCGCTCCAAGAAGGCGGAGGCTGCCAGCCGTCGTTCACAAGCCAGCTTCCTGCGCTCCAAGAAGGCTGTGAATTGAGAGGAACGGTGTACGTGCCGTCAGGTCCTTGGTAAACCACGGACACCACCGCGATCGGAGAGGTGCCGGTGTTCGTGATCGTCGCGTTCCAGTAGGTGTACTCATTGAACACCTGAGAAGTTTTGTAGTACTGTGCGCTGTTTTGAACAGGTGAAGAGTCCCAGTAGTACCCGGTCTTCGGCTGGTACTCTGTGTTGTACGCCGTTTCGGAGTACGTTGTGAATACAGGGTAGTACCTCGTGTCCGTTTTTGTTGTGAACTGCGTTGTTTCATAGGAGTACGGAACCTGATTATACCCGGTGGTCGTGACGTCGTAGTTCACAGTGTGCGCGACGCCGTAAAGTAGCGTGTAGTAATATTGGTTCCACGCTGTCACAGAAAGAGTAACGGGTGTGACCTGCTCATCTATTACGGGAATATTCTCAGGGTAACCACTCATAATAACACACCCGCAGTGTTTTTTCGCTGTATATGCTACAGCCTTACTAAGTGTCACGTAAGAATACTGCGCCACAGCTTCTACGTCCATGAACGTGTACGTTTGAAAAATCGTTTTCTCGTAGCTGTAAGAGTAGATATGGGGAACAAGCTGCCAAACCGACTGCGTGTAAGACTGGGTGTACGTTTGATAAGCGGTCGCTGAGTGCTGCACTGGGTAAGAGTCGTAGTAGCACACCGTGTTGCTCTGCGGGTTGGAAACCGTAACCGGCGCCTGCCCGGTCACCTGTTCAGGCACGTAGTACGTCCCGGTTTCGGTGACGAAGGTCGTGTTGTAGTAGGTGTAGTAGTGCGGAACCTGCACGACTTCGTACTTTCCATTGTTTATCACGGTCTCATTGGTATAGAAGACGCCCTGTTGCTGGGAGTTCACAGGCACCTGATAGGTGTAGGTTTTCTGAATGCTTGTGTAGTAGGTGTACGGAGCGGTGCCCTCTGTGTTAATGTAGTAGGTGTAGGTGTAGCACGTGCGGTAGTTTTGGTAAGTCGTCCATGTGTAAGTGTATGGTAAGGACTCGGTTCGGGTGAACGTTTCTTGAGTTTGCACAGAGGTGTAAATGGTGTACGTCCCGCGAACCGTTACTGTCCCAGCTGGGGCAGTATAAGTGCTAGGAAAGGAGTAAGTCGTCCAAGTGGTGTCGGTAAGTGTTTCCTGTTGCAGTTGATACGCTGTATAAGTCCAATCCCTCGGTGGACAACCTTTATGTGTCGGACACCCGAATGTCGGTATATTCACAGTTACGTATCCTTGAATATACTGAATGTCATCATAAGTTTTTGACAACGAGGAAGGCGTTTCATAAACATCCTGTCGAGACTGTTGTGTGTAATAGGTGTAGCTTTCTTGAGTCTGCACAGGGTGCGTTGTGGTATACGTCCCCGTTTGCTGATTGTTCTGAGGCACCTGGTAGCTATAGGAAGAAGAATCTTGACTTGGCACCTGGTAGTAATACGTATAAGGAACGCTCACAGGATACTGGTAGGTGTACTGCACCTGGTAGTTGTTGTAGGTGGTGTAAGTCCATGTAGCGGTTTGGCTCACCCAGTAATCAAAGCGCCCGCCGTTTGCTTCTAGTCCTGGCACACCCGGGTAGTAAACGTTTGGTATCACGCCCGATGCGGTGAGAAGCGCGCTCGGGTTTTGAGGAGATGCGGCCGCTGCCGCCTGCTCGTTTATCGCAAAGTTCTGGACGCCCATTATCACGGCAAACATCGAAAGGAAGACGAGGGCAAGGACGACAAACACAACAGTTGCTACTGTTTCTGTCATATCACTTTTTGTGAAAAAAATTTTAAAAAAAATCTCGGAAGGCTTCTAAAACGAAGCGGCTGCTCCCTGGGCTTTCTGGGGGTAAAGGGGGCGAAAGTCCCCATCAGTAAGGGCGGGGCGGTTCAAACCTCCGTTTCAAGCACCTCGGAACGCGGCAGGCTCTTCCTGTTTGTGCAGTGCTCTCACCAAAGACGCCCTAAGAAGCCTTGAGAGGCGGGGATTCACTTCAGCACATGTTGAGTATTTGGCTTGCGCCCGTGCTCGTTACTACTATGATTTCACACGCTTGAGGGAAGCCTCCTAGGTTCACAGTTAGACCTGGATAGATCGTCACGGGAAGACCGTGGCCGTGTGTGTATATTTTCACGTTGCCGTAGTCGTCCACTGTGAGCACCGCGGTGATCGTTACGGGAAACGGTGAGTTGTTCTGCACCTTCACGTCTGCGCCTGGGTTTTGTGTTACAAGGGTTATTTCCGTGTTTCTCTGGCTGGTGAGCACCTGAGCTCTGAACTCATACTGCATGTGAAGCTCGTGATCTGCCGAAAGAATGTTCACTTCGAACGCTATGAGTAGAACCATCAAAAACATGAACAACAACATGAAAAGCGCCGAAATCTGACCCTTTTTCTCTTTCATGTCCGTCAGCCTGCGCTAATCGCAATCGGGTTTCCGAGCTGTGTTCTTATCGTGATCGTCGTCGTTTGGGTTGAGACCGCTATCACGAACACGTCGCTTCCAGTTATTGCGAGGTCGCATCCCGGAGTTGAGTAGGAGAACGAGCAAGTGTTCTGGTAGTTCGGGTTGATCGCGGGATCCGCGACGTAAAACTGCGCTGGGCCGTTCGGGGTGTACACCGCTGTGACTATCACCGGGTAGTCGCCCGAATTCGTCACGTAAAAGTAGGACACGCCGTTTTGTGTTTGGTAGTACACCAGGTTTATGATTTGCCCCGCTTCCTCAGCCTGCACCCTCGCCTGTTGTAAGTATGAGTAGCTCACGCTGCTCTGGTTTGTGAAGAAGTATGCGACCACCACGCTCGTTACGGCTACCAAAAAGAGCATCATCACTTCGAATGTCTTGAATATTTTTCGCATAAACCACCCCGCCCTTTCTCACGCGTCTTTAGGGTTTTCACTGGTCTTTTCGACGCGCTTCCTAAAAAGAACGAGTGCGCTGCAGCCTCCTTCACACCTGAACTTCTCCACGCCGGGTCCCTCTAACTGCAGGTCGTGGTGTTCGCAAAGCTGTTGCCAAGAGACGTAACGGCGGCGTACTCCGTGTAACCCGGGTCGACCGGGACCTGCTGCGAATACCCGGGTTGAACCGTCACCTTCATGGAAATCACGCGGAGATTCGGCAGCTCAAGAACGGCGACGATGGTTGAAGGGTTTGCACCCGTGTTCGTTATCACGAGCTGTGAAGACTGAGGAAGGTAAGCGACGCACAGGCTTTCCTCCTTCTGCATCGCAAGAACCTGTGCTTCGTAGTTCTCCTCCTTTACCGCGAAAAGCCTCATGTTATTTATTGAAGTGAAGGCGGAAAGAAAGAAGAGAAAGATGAGAAAGAGCGCAATCGCCGCTACCGCTGCCGCCTGCGCTTTTTTCGCCCTCACCAACTTCCTGTCGCCTCCACCGTGGCGCCTTGAGGAACTGACGAAGGGTTGGCCGCAACCAACTGGTAGCTCGGGTAGGATGAAGAAGACCAGAGCCAGGCGGTCACTGAGAAAGATGAGGCAAGCTGGGAGTTGGTGATCTGAAGAGCGGACATACCAGATCCGCACGCATTGAACCACTGCACCGCTATTACATACTCCTGGTTTTTGTGAACGTTGAGCGTCTGCTGGTACTGCGTTGCGCCTTGCCCGTGCCACGCGTTGCCATTGAAAACCGAGTTCCAGGAGTTGGAGCCAGCCACCTCATAGAACACCTCCATCCCGTCGTCGGTCACGATGGAAACCGTTGGGTGCGGGTCTGTGAAGTATACATAGGCGACCGCTGTGTACCCCTGCGTGTCGTAAGGCGAGCCGCAGTTCACGCTGTTGTCGTTGAGCTGGGAAATCGGAAAAGCCACAACCGTCATCCCAAGGTAGCTCTGACCCTGGTAGCTCTGCGTCCCGAAGGCGTACTCAGGCGTCCCTGAAGAAAGCGAGTAGAGCGACGTGAGCTCTATGAGCACGTTCTGCGTCGTAAGGATTTCGACGCCCTGAGGGCCTGAGTTCACAAAGAGCGCGTAAAGCGCGTTCGGCTCTATCACGGAAACGGGGTTGCTGTTGGGCGGCGGCGTCTCAAGGGTGCACGACACGGGTGCACCGCCCTGCAAGCACTCGGAAATCTGGATCGGAAGGTTTCCCACGTCCTCAATGAGAAAAAGCGTCCCGCCGTTCTCTTGTTCGTAAAAAACCACCTTTACGACCTGCCCCGCTTCAAAGCCAAGCTGTTTTTCCTGCTGCAGCACACCCGACGCATTTCTGCTTCCGCTCGACATCGCGTATGCGACAAGCCCTCCCATCACCGCAAGCGAAATAAGGGTGAGGATGAGCACCGCCGTGTATTCCGAAACTCCCTTTTTCGACCTCATGAAAAAAATGAAAGAAATCGTTTAAAAGTCTTTCCGAAATTAACTTTACGGGGGTAAAGCGGGTTTCACTCTACGTAAGTGTACGTAGGTATGCATCAGCACACCTATCATACGCGTAGAGCTTGGGCTTCACAGCATCATATAGCCCCCTCACGAGTTCATCGGGGTCACTCCGCTTTCCCCCTGTCAGGACGCACCCACTCACACGCCGGGGAAGGCCTCATGGGGAGCGCCGACCATCTTCAGTCCCCCTGTGTGTGCACGCACCCCTCCCTCGAGAAGGAGGTCTTGGGTCTTCTCTACTACCACCCTACTGCCCGTGCACACACTCAAATCCGAAAACATAAATTTTGAAACTGCTACTTGCGGCGGTGGAAGAAAAAGTCGCCTCTGCCTTTTTCGCTTTTAAACCCGTCGGGCGCCCGCCGGGCTTAAAATAGCTTTCCCTTCTGCTTTTTTCCATGAGAGTAATCGGGCTTGAAGAGGTGAAAACGGCGCTCAAAGCCGCTTACATAATCTCCCTCGTCGCGCCCGAATACGCGCACGTTCTGATCTTCGGGCCGCACGGGACGGCGAAGACGACGCTCGTGGAAGAGTTCTGCTCTTCCCTTTCCCTTCGTTACGTGAAGACGCAGGGGACGAGCGACCTTCTTCCTTCCGACTTCCTCGCCTCCCAGACCGTGAAGCTTGAAAACGGCGTGCCGCGCTTCATCGACGAGCTAAAGGCCCCGCGCAGCCTTCTCGACGACGAGAAGCCGGGTGTGTGGTACGTCGACGAAATCGACAAGATGCCGCCGAAGTCCACGAGCGCATTCCTTGAGCCGATGGCAAGGCAGGCAGTCACGCTGAACGACGGAACAGTAAAGAAGCTCAGGTTTTTCGCCGTCGCGACGGCGAACCTGACGTTCGACGAGCACTCGAACAAGCTGCCGCTTTCCGTTGTCGACAGATTCGCGATCGTCCTCAGGACGGGCTACCTGTCAAGGGAAGAAGAGCTTCAGGTGCTTCACGCCGTCGTCGAAGGCAAAAAGGAAAGCGAAAGGTTTGAAATTCCGCAGGACGCCGCAGAAAGGTTCGTCAGAGAGCTGAGAAGGGCGAAGGATGAAGCCGGCCCCTGCTTCGTGGACGTCGTGAGAAAGCTCAGGGAGGAAACGGGCGGCGCCCTAAGCCCCAGGGCGTTCATTTACGCGACCTTCGTTTACGCCGCGCTCAGGGTGCTCGGTTACGACGAAGAGCAGGCGAAGAAGGCGGCCGTCGCCTGGTGCATCGCCCCAAGGCTTGACAGGAAAAACGCCCTCGACATGGCGATGCAGGCCTTCAGGCGCTGTCCCACGTGTGAAAGAAGGCTTGAGCAAGCGGAACAAGTGCATGAAGGCGGGGAAGAGGCGGACGCCGGACAGGCGTGGAAAACGCAGCAAGGCGAGGGCGTCGGCCGTCAGATGGAAAGAGCGGCCGGCCGCGCAGGGAGGGTCAGGTTTTTTCCCCTTTCTCTCGCCTCCCAGGTTCTTTCTCAGGCGTGCAGCGGCTCTTCCGTTCTTACGGCAAAAGGCCGCCTCTCCCCTGATGTGGCGGGGGAGCTTCTCTCTCAGGGGAAGATAAACGAGGCGGTGTCCAGCGGGCTTGTGTTCAGGGCCGCGGGAAGCCTTCTTGCGGTTTTCGCGATGAGCGCCGAAGCGGAGAGGGCGCTGCAGAGCATCCCTCTTCCTTCGAATGAAAGAAAGGAGATACGCATCGTCTCAGAAAGCGACGCGGACTACATCGCCCTGCTCGCCTTTTTGAGAGACTACGGCTTCAGGGACCTGGACGATATAGCGGTGATGCAGCCGCAGGATGTGGGCAAGATGCTTTTGGGAGAGAGCGAGAGGAAGGCGCGCGGTCTCAGACCGAGGACTAAGGAGCTCAGGTTTCTTCTTGACATTCTGGGAACCGCGCTTTCGGCAAAGGTGGAAGAGGCGCTCGTCTCCGATTTCGACAGGACGGGCGAGTTCTGGGACGATTCTCATGAGGAACAGTACAGGATAGACATCCGCAGGACGACGAGGAACTTCGTGAACATGAACTACCAGGTCGAGAGGAAAAGGTTTTCGAAAACGGGAAGGAGGTACGTGTTCTGCGTCGACGCTTCGGGTTCGATGGGAGGTGCTGTGGGCAAGTTCACGAGGATTGCGGTCGCAGGCGCCGTTTGCGCCGCCGTCGCGGAGGCCGACCCGGAAGCGACCTTCAGCGTCGCCGCCTTCAACACTCAGGGAGAGGTGCTCCTTAGAAGGGGAAGGAAGGAGGAAGCGCAGTCCGTCCTCCTCTCCGTCGCGCCGGACGGCGGGACTGACTACACGTCGGGGATACGCGCGGCGCTTGAGGTCGCAGAACCTGGCGACGCCCTTCTCGTCGTCGGCGACTTCGAGGACCACAAGGTCGTGCCTGAAGAGCTAAAGGCGGCCGCGCGTGAAAAGGGTGTGTCTTTTTACGCAGTTCTTGCCGGCGACGCCCACTCTTCCTACGCGGAGTACCTCGCCGAACAGTTCGGAGGCAAAGTCCTCAGGCTCGACAGGGGGGTTGCGCTTGAGCGCTGACCCGAAGCGCTTCGGCTTCAAGGAGTGGAACGAGCTTCAGAAGCAGGCGCTCGACGTCGTCCTCGGGACGCAGAAGAACGTGGTCGTCGTCGCGCCGACCGGTTCTGGAAAGAGCGCCGTCGGCTACTGCGCCATCGATAAGGCCGTTCAGGAAGGCGGGCGCGGCTTCTACCTTGCGCCGACTAGGGCGCTGTGCTACGAGCAGTACACAACGCTCAGGCAGATGTTCGAGAACGTGCTCATAGCGAACAAGGACTACCCGACCACGAAGGAAAGGCTGGAGGAAGAGGACGTCGTCGTCACGACTCCCTTCAAGCTCAACCAGTACCTTTCGTCCATTTCGCTTGACGGCGCCGTCGTGGTCGTCGACGAAGTGCACAACCTATCGCCGGAGGTCGAGGTGATACTCTCAAGGATAAAGCAGAAGCCTGGCGTGAGGATCATCGCCCTCTCGGCCACGCTCAACGAAGAGGACGTGAACAGGCTTGCGAAGTGGCTCGATGCGGTTGTGGTCAACCCGTCCGTCAAGAGACCCGTTCCGCTCTACTTCAACACAGTGCCCGTCGTGCTTTCGGTCGACGAGAACGGCACGTTCTTCAAAACACCGGTCGGCAGCTTCGAAAAGCAGGAGGAGTTCGTCGCGGAGTTCGTCGCCAGACTGCTTAGGGATGACCCAGAAGCGTCCGTTCTTGTCTGGGCGCCGACAAGGGCGATGTGCGACCTCTACGCAAGGGTGGTCGCCGACAGGCTTCCCTCCGTTCCCCTCGAAAAGAAGCCGGTTCCCTCTTCCTACTCCGACGAAATGCTCGCCTACTCAATGGAGCACGGGGTCGGGATACACCACGGCGGGATTTCTCAGCTGAACAGGGAGCTTGTGCACACGCTCCTTCTCGAAAAGAAGCTCCGGGTTGTGATAACTGCTTACACGCTGGCGCAGGGCGTGAACCTTCCTGCAAGGTACCTGGTGATCACTTCGCTCTTCGAGACGCCGGAGAAGCTCATGGACCCTTCGACCTTCCACCAGCTTGCGGGAAGGGCCGGAAGACCCGGGCTTGACCCCTTCGGTTCGGTTTTCGTGGTCGTTCAGACCGAAGCCGAGAAGGCGTATTTTGAAGAAGTGCTCCTGAAGACGAAGGCGACGCCGCTTGAGTCGAAGATAGCGCACGACTGGTTCCTCATGAAAATGGTGATGAACCTTCTTTTCGAAAAAAGGACGAAGGACGGCGTTCTCTCGTTCTTCGGAAGCACCTACTACGCCGCCGTAAGGGGGGAAGAAGGCGTGAAGGAGCTTCAGGAAAAGGCAAAGGCCGTGATGGACGAGTTAGAAAAGAAGGGCGTGTTTTTCGAAAAAGACGGAAGGGTTGTTTTTTCGACAAGAGAGTGGTTCTTCGCCTCTCTTCTTTCAATGCACCCGGTGGAGAAGGAGGTGGCGCTCAGGCTTCCTGCGCTTTCCTACGATGACGCGGTGGACGAGGTGCTTGAGCGCGTCGTGAAGCCGCAGGAAAAATGGAGGAACTTCGACCGGGCGAAAATGGACGTCAAGGCCTTCGGGCTTCTCACATACTACTCATCGGGGTATGAGGCGAGGGAGGCGGCCGACCTCGCGCAGGCGTTCTTCGACACCGCAACCCTCTTCCTTTCAAACACGCATGGGTGGAAGAGCGAAGAGGCGCAGGCCGTAAGGAGACTTGCGGATGAGTTCAGCTACGGAGGAAGGGAAGCGATGAAGGAAATCAGGAGTATTCTCACGCACCCCGAGTTCAAACGCTTCGTGCGCAACTTCTCCTCCGCGTTCATCAACGGCTTCTCGGAGGAGCTCGCAAAGAGGGCCGAGGAAGTGGTGTTCGGCGTTTATAAGAGGCCGAACCCAGAGCGCGTGCGGAGGTTCAGGGAGGCGATTTTAAAGTTTCGCTGTTACGAAATGGTGAGGTAAGGTGGAGATAGGCGGAATAAGGCTCAGGGCCGTGAGGCCGCTAGGGGAAGAGGAGTTTGAGGCGCTCAAAGAGTGGGTTGAAAAGAAGGAGGTGGACGACGACCGCCTGCCGCTCCTTCTCATGGCACTAAGAAAGCTGCCGCGCGTTCTTTTCTCTCTCTCAGATGACGAAGAGACGCTGAAGAAGGCGCTCGCCGAAGCGAGAAAGATAGACGAAGAAGTCGCCTTCTACATCTCGCAGAAACTTTCAGGACAGCTGACTCCTAGCTGAAGCTCCCAAAAAGCGGGGTCGCAACTGACAGCAGCCCTCGCCCTCGAGAGGTAGGGAGGAGGCCAGAGTCTTAGTGAACTACCCCGCCCTCACGGACGGGGTAGTTCTTCAAAGCGGAACCAGACGGCGAAGGAAAGCATGATGAGGGACGCCAGCACGAAGTATGGCGGGAAGGACGGGTAAACGCGCACGGAAAGGGAGCAAGGCGACGTGAGCCGCGTTATCACGGAGGGGCATGTGTCCTTTCCTTCGCTCACCCCGAAGTTCACGCCGCCGAACACGAAAAGCACGAGGGAAGCGAGAAGGAGAAGCGTGGAAAACTTCATGACAAAAAAGGAAAGAGCGTTTTTTAAACCCGGTTTTCTTTTTTCTCCGCCTTTAAAAGCTCGTACATGAAGTCCACCGCCAGCGCGGTCGCTTCGTTTTCGTCGGCCTTTGCGAGTTCGAGCGCCTTCTCTTCAAGAAAGCGCACGCTCCTTTCCGCAACACCGTTCCTGCCCTCGAACCAGCTCTTCCAGGAGTTCCTGAAGAAGAGCACGGCGTAGAACCCGTCGAAGTCGTCCCCGACCGCGCAGGCGAAGGGGAGGATGATGCAGTTCGTTTCCTTTTTGCCGACGAGAAGCCCGTCCGACCTGTGGACGAACATCGTGTAGTTTTCAACCACCTGGTCGGCAAGCCTGTACCTTCTGTTCAACTCTTTTAATTCGTCTTTGTAGTTGTACTGCGGGATGTATTCCACTTTGCTTATATCGAAGTAAATCCTCGTCGACCTGCTCTTCGTTATACGCCACACGGGAAGCCTCGTCTCGAAGTCGTTCAGAAAGAGCGACACGACCTCGGCAGCCGTCGGCGGCGCAAAGTTGAGAAAGTGAGTGTAAGGAACCGGCCTTCCCTTCGCGGCCGCGCTCATCACGTCCGGGTCGTAGCCGTCGAAAAACAGGTTCCAGCCGTAATACGGGTTGTACTTCCTTGAACCCGGCACCTTCTCGTGTATTCCGTCAATCCTGACGCTCGTGAAGTCCTCAGGCACCGGGTTGATGAAGAGGACGCTGTGGATGTCGAGTTCGGGAAGAAGGGCGCGCAGCGCCGCGTAGACCACCCTGAGCCTTTCAAGAATGCTTTCCGGAGGAAGCGCGAAGTCCATTAATGTGCGCGCGAAAATCCTCACAATCCTTCTTCTTATATCGTCCATGATTTCATCAGTCCTCTTTTCGAGCGAGTAGCTCCTCTCGTAGAAGAGCTTCAGGTTCTTGTGAAAAAGGCGGCGGTCGTCGAGAAAGCTCTTCTGGAAGAACCACTTCAGCCTCTTCTTTCTGCTTCTCGGTGGTATCGGTGGTGGTTTGTACCTGTCGAACAGCTCGTCGGTGATGTTTCTGTGGAAGCGCGCGGGCACCTTCATTATTTCGCTCAACCTGAGCGCCCTTCCCTCCTCATCGATGAAGACAGCGTAGTTCGTGCGTCCTCCGAACACGCCTTTTTTGTAGTAGCGCGGCCACACCGGGTCCTTTTCGTCGTAAAACCAGTAGCCGACTGCGGCCGGGAACTCCGCGGGAGAGAACGATGACTCGAACGCAGGAAAGTAAGGCTTTTCAGTCGGCGGATCGCGGTCCGTGAGCCACTTTGTGAAGTAGCGCTTCATCCAAGAAGTATGAGGGAGAGGTCTCTAATAAACTCTTCGGGAGGCGGCCAGCAAAGTGACGGCTCCCCGCTTCTCAATGGCGGGGTAGTTCACTGGCGACACCGGCGGGGCTTCTGAAAGCGTGTCCCAAAGACAGGAGGCGATCTTGCAAAGGAAATAGCGCTTTCAGTTGAGTACAACGCCAGGCGTCGGCACCTTGTCAGGTCCGAGCTTGCTATAATAGTAGCAAAAGCTTTCAAAATGATAGAA
>Ga0081529_121611_pt1 | contig 13016 bp, 11 predicted proteins | sample EchGeymetagenome_FD_71012 | JGI IMG/M metagenome (GOLD analysis project Ga0081529, IMG submission 71012) | Ferrous microbial mat and aquatic microbial communities from Echinus Geyser, Yellowstone National Park, USA - transect B T=78-80 C v2... ...
CAAAGACAATCTCAAAAGTATGTTGGACGAAATATCAGAAAAAAGAAAAAGTCTATAAAAATCTTTCCAAAGCCTTACCAAAAAACGCAAATACAATAAGCTTAAAAGCCCTAGACAAAAGAGCCATCGCTATAAACCTATAATAACCAAACCTTAATATGCCAGCTATCCAGTTTATCACGTAAAAAGGCTCTCCTATCAATATTGCAAAAGCACCATACCTATGAAAAAGAGCTTCGGTCTTTCTAAATTTTTTTTCAGAAACAAACCTAGATACAGCCTTATAGCCGTAGTTGTAACCTATATAATATACTATAGAAGCTCCTATAAAATCTCCCAACAGCGCACAAAATGCCACCAAATAAACGTTTAGCTTGTAAACTGTGCCAGCGGTCATAAGAGGTAGCGTAGAAAGAGGAAACACGCTAGACTCTATAAGACCTACTAAAAATATACCCATATAACCCCATTTTAAAAGATTCATAAATTACTCCTTGTATAGATTTTCAAAGATAGATTTAAATATTTCTTTATCGCTACAAACCACAAATACCTCTTGCACAGATGTGCCATTTTTGTATAAAAGCTTAAAACCAGAAGAGGTCTCATATTGTAAAAAAAGACCTTTAGAGCCACGCCCTTTGTTGTTTCTAAAGATCCTTCCAGGTATTACAGCTTCTACTATCTCAATCTCTAACACCGGTTTTATATACTTATCAAAACCCTCTAACGTGTGATGTTCAAGTTTTAGTTTACCTTTTCTATATTTACTCATAAAAGATGACAAGTGTTGTTGAGATATTCTATGTAAAACCTATCCTCCACAAGTCTCAATTTAGAAACACCTGTATTATCTGTATGTATGTTCCAAAGGGGTGCTCTAAAACCTGTGGTTTCCATTATAAATCCGTGTATAAATCCACCGTGAGAAACAACAACTATATGCTCATGTTTTTGAGATTTCACGATATCTATAAACTCTCTTACCCTTTTTAAAAAAGATTCTTTGGACTCTTGGGTAGGAAGAGGATTTTCCAAAGGGTCTTTAGACCAAGATATCATCATATCTCTATACTCTACAAACATCTGTATAAAGTTTTTACCCTCTAACTCTCCAAAAGATATCTCTCTTATGCGTGGTTCTATGATTATTTCTTTGTTTAGGGCTTTTGATAAAAAAATAGCAGTTTTTAAAGCTCTTTTTTGAAAAGATGAGTAGATAACATCTATTTTCTTATTTTTAAAAGCCAAAGACAAAAGCTTTGCTTGTATATATCCAAGAGGGGTTAGCTCACTATCTAAGCTTCCTTGAAATATACCTTTTTCGTTGTATTCACTCTGAGCATGTCTTATAAGATATATATGTTTCATCTTTGATATATTTTAGCATAACCTTATCCAAATCTACCAGTTATATAGTCTTCTGTAAGCTTTTCTTTTGGATTTGTAAAGATGTTTTCTGTTTTATCAAACTCTATAAGCTTACCAAGATACATAAAAGCTGTATAATCCCCTATACGAGCAGCTTGTTGCATGTTGTGAGTTACTATCACGATAGCCATCTTCTTCTTAAGCTCTATAATAAGCTCTTCTATTTTTGCCGTAGATATAGGATCAAGTGCTGATGTAGGCTCATCAAACAAAAGCACCTCTGGATTTACCGCTATAGCCCTTGCTATAACAAGACGCTGTTGTTGACCGCCAGACAAGGAAAAAGCGTTCTCGTTTAGTCTATTGCCCACTTCGTCCCAAAGAGCAGCCATTTTTATAGCCGCTTCAACCCTATCTTTTAACTCTGTTTTGTTTTTAATTCCCATCAGTCTAAGACCAAAAGCTACATTTTCAAATATGGACATTGGAAATGGAGTAGGTTTTTGAAAGACCATACCTATTCTACTTCTTAAGACTATCAAATCCGTAGACTTTGATAGTATGTTGGTATTGTCAAAGATTATTTCCCCTTCGTATTTTATGCCTGGGTAAAGATCGTGCATACGGTTTAAGCATCTTAAAAGCGTAGTTTTACCGCATCCACTAGGACCTATAAGAGCGGTCACTCTTTTATCAGGTATTGGCATGTTTATATTCTCTAAAGCTGGTTTTAGGCCTTTCTTATAGTAAAAGTTTAGGTTTTTTATCTCAATCTTTGGATTGTCAATGGCTATTACACTACTCATACGCTCTCCTCATCCTTTGTTTATTTTGGCAATACGCCTTGCCACATACATAAAAGGTGCTGTAAAAGACCCTCCATGCACCAAAAACTTAGCTATTATAACTGCTATAAGCACACCAAATGTAAGCACAAAACCAGCTGCCCAGGCTTGCTCATGCCATTCGTGGTATGGACCAGTAGCGTATACAAATATAGTTATAGTAAGAGTAGCCATAGGCTTTAAAAGATTGAAGGTAGTATGGTCGTTGTTAAAAGATGTAAACAACAAAGGTGCCGCCTCACCTGCCATTCTAGCAAGACCTAGTATAACACCGGTAAGTATACCAGTTTTAGCAGCTCTCATGGTAACTTTTCTTATCACATAGTGTTTGTAAGCTCCTAAAGCGTAGGCAGCCTCCCTCATCTCCTTCGGCACAAGCTTTAACATCTCATCTGTAGCTATCGTAATGTAAGGAAGGGACAAAATTGAAAGAGCCACAGAACCAGACAAACCGTTAAAACTGTGAAGAGGTGCCACAAGTATTACATAGACAGCAGCACCAATAACTATAGCTGGCATAGATATGACAATATCTGCCAAATTTCTTATAAACATAGCCCACCAAGTACCTCTACCGTACTCAGCTAAAAATATACCAGCCATAATACCTATAGGTGTACCTATAAAAGCAGCTATAGTAGTGATTAGAAATTGACCTATGAAAGCCATTTTAAGCCCACCACCTGGCATCCCAGGTGGGGCTGGATCTTTAATAAAGAAATTAAGGTTTAGATATTCATATCCATGGTAAATAATAGAAACAAGTATCCATCCTAAAAATACTATACCGTATAAAGCTGCCAATGTAGACAAAATCATCATAACGTTGCTCTTTACAACCCTTGCTTTGATTCTTACGTTCTCCATCTTCTTTCCAATCTCCATACTATAATTTTTGCTATAGCAAGTGTGCTAAAGGATATAGTAAGAAGTATCAAAGCTAGATAAAAAAGCGAAGAAAGATAAATACGGCCTACAGCTTCCGTAAACTCATCTGCCAGTGTAACTGTTATAGTGGTTACAGAGTTTAACAAAGATAACATATCCAAGAAACTACCAGGGTTGTGATTGTTACCGTTTACAAAAGATACCGCCATGGTTTCACCTAAAGCCCTACCTATGGCAAATATCCCAGATCCAAAGATACCAGAAGATACATATGGCATAACCACTTTTCTTATGACTTCCCACCTCGTAGCCCCAAGCCCATAGGCAGATTCTTTTATTACCTCTGGTACCAAACCAAAAGCGTCTTTAATAAGTGAGGACATAAAAGGTGTTATCATGATAGAAAGTATAACAGCTGTTGTAAATGTATCTATTCCTATGCCAGGACCATTAAAAAGAAATCCAATCACTGGCAACGTAGCAAGATGATCCAGTATCCAAGGCTCTATATGATTTTGCATAACAGGAGCCAATACAAAAAGCCCCCACATACCGTATATAACAGTTGGGATTGCTGCTAAAAGCTCAATGGCAGTGGTAACTATGGGCTTTAACCAATTAGGTGCAAGCTCTGTTATATATATAGCAACCCCTATACTTATAGGAGCGGCAAATATAAAAGCCCATATGGTAACGTATATAGAACCAAAAAGCGGTGTAAAAGCACCAAAATGATTATCTACTGCATCCCAGCTTTTACTGGTAATAAAATGCCAAACTCCAAAAGCTTTTATAGCAGGGTATGCCTCTATGAAAAGAACAACAAATATAGTTATTACTATAATCGGAATCAAAGCCGCTGCTGTAAAAGCCACAATTTTAAATAAGGTATTACCTAATTTGCCGTTTCTTTTCATAGAAACAGCGGGGCTTACAACCCCGCTATCTTTTAATTCTATCATAATATAAACCCTTAGTTATTGCCAAATTCACTTACCAGCTTAAGCCATGCTTTTTCCAAGAGGCCATTATATCCTTTTTGACAAAATCTGGAAGGGTAATGTAATCAAGAGCTCTTAAGTCAGCATCACCGTGTTTAAACACCCATGTATAGAACTGTAGCACATAAGAGTTGGTGGATTTACCCAATGGAAGCAATGCAAACGTTGGACCTTCTATAGGATAAGAATATTTACCTGGAGGGTTTGGAAGCTCCATATAAAAGTCGTGTTTCATAGCTTCGTTCCAGTTTGCCTGTTTAGCAGCAGCTAACATAGTTTGCATAGTTGGAGCGACCCACCAACCAGCCTTGTTTTCTATGACTGCAACGTTGAAGTGGTTTTCTTTGAAATAAGCGTATTCTACATAACCTATAGCACCTCTAACTCTCATTATATAGTTTGTCACACCTTCAGAACCTTTACCACCTATACCCACTGGCCATGATACAGAGGTGTTAAACCCTATTTTGTGTGCCCAAGCTGGACATACTTTTGTAAGATAGTTTGTGAATATCCAAGTGGTACCAGAACCATCGGCTCTATGAACCGGTGTTATTGGTATGTGGGGTAAATTTAATTTTGGGTTTGTGGCTTTTATCTCTGGGTCATCCCAATATCTTACTTTACCCATATAGATATCGCATATTTGCTTACCGGTGAGGTGAAGTTGATAGTTTCCAACACCTGGTATGTTATAACCCATTACCACACCACCTATAGCATCTGGCCATTGGATAAGATGCCTTTTCTTCAACTCTGCTGGTGTTAACGGAGCATCAGATGCACCAAAATCTACCGTTCTTTTTGTTACTTGGAGTATACCACCGCCAGAACCTATACTTTGATAGTTTACATGGTTTCCTGTGGCTTGCTTAAAGTGAAGAGCCCATCTTTGCATAGCAGGGTTAATAAATGTAGAACCAGCTCCTGTGATAGTCCAAGCTATAGCCCCTTGAAGGCTACCAGCAAAAACAGCTACTGCTAAAACTTGTTTTAACTTCATACAAACCTCCTTAAGTTTTGATACTTCTATTATAAGAAACAATTGTTAATTTTTTGTTAAGATGCCAAAGAAAATTCTATACCATATTTACTGAGCTCTTCTATGAGGGTTTTTGAAAGCACCACATCCTTGGAGGTTTGTACTATAGCCCTATAGGAGCTAACGTCCAGTTCCAATACAACTTTTTGAGATTTCATAACATCTTCGTTAGCCTTAGGCGTATATTTGTCCAGCATAGATTTAAGCTTTTCTAAAAAGCCGTTTTTCGCTTTTTCCTCATCTATCTTAAGAGTTAGCGTGTTGTATTGGTTTAACAAAGAATCTATAGAATAAAGATCGTTTGCCACTATTTTGAGATTTTCATTTTCAATATCTATGTCTAAAACACCCTTTACCACCACCACTTCATCTTCTTTTATAATACTTTCATAAGATGCATATCTATCTGGGAAAACCACAACTTCAACAATATCCGTTTTATCCACAAGGTTAAAGATAGCCATGTAAGAACCATTTTTGGTTTTTTTAATCTGTAAATCGCTTATAACACCCGCAATCGTATATTCCGCCGATGCGTTTTGCCCAGCATCGTTATCTATAACTTGACTTGATATATTTTCAAAATCTAAATCTTCTATATTTGTTATGTCTTTGTTGTGAGATAAAATCCAATTGTATTTGTCCAATGGATGCCCAGATATATAAAAACCAAGAACCTCCTTTTCTAATTTTAATATATCTATAGAAGAGCTTTGTTCCATTTGCTCAGTGGATTTCGAGGCTTTTATACCAAACAACGACCTCTGAGCTATGCTTGATATATCTTGAGAATTCAAAAGCCTTGAGAGAAAATCTTCTCTATTTTTATAACCGCTTTTTTCTATAAGACTATCAAAAGCCCCTGCTTTTGAAAGAGCTTCCAAAACTTTTTTGTTTACTTTCCTATTGTCTGTGTTTTTGGTAAAATCTTGAAAACTTAGAAAGTCTCTTCCAATTTTTTCTTGCATAGATTTTATATGCCTTGCGGTATCCTCACCAACACCCTTTATTCTTCCAAGTCCAAACCTTATTTGTCTTGGAGCTTCTATCTTAAAATCCACATCTGATTTGTTTACATCTGGAGGTAATACTTTTATACCAAAAGACTTCGCATCTTTTAAAAGGTTTATAAACTTTTTATCGGAGTTCTCTGTAGAGAATTTAACAGTGTAAAACTCATCTGGATAATAAAGCTTCATGTAAGCAGTCCAAAAAGATATGTAACCGTAAGCCACAGAGTGAGATTTGTTGAAAGAATAAGAGGCAAACTCCTCTATTTCAGACCAAAGTTTTTCTATTTTATCCTTAGGATAGCCTCTTTCACAGCTTCTTCTTATAAAGTCATCCTTTATCTTTGCCATAAGATCAGCTTTCTTTTTACCTATGGCCTTTCTCAAATTATCCGCTTCTCCCATGGTAAATCCAGCAAGAATGTTTGATATAAACATGATCTGCTCTTGATAAACGATAAGACCATAGGTTTCTTTTAGCACTTCTTCAAGCTCTTCAAATTCGTATACAACTTTTTCTTTACCAAGTTTTCTATTTATAAATTTATCCACCATCCCGCTTTTTATAGGACCTGGTCTATAAAGGGCTAAAGCGGCTACAATATCTTCAAATCTGTCTGGTTTTAAACGTTTTATAAGCTCCCTCATACCCTTTGATTCCAGTTGAAACACCCCTATCGTTTCACCGGTAGCTAAAAACTCGTAAATTTCTTTGTTGTTAAAATCCAAAGACAAGAAATCAATATCTACACCTTTGTTTTGTTTTACAAGCTCTTTCATCTTCCATAGTTCTGTAAGCGTTTTTAATCCAAGAAAATCCATCTTGACAAGCCCAAGCTCTTCCAAATGAGCCATATCGTATTGGGTAGCTATGTTGCCAGTATCATCTTTTACCGATTTATCAAGATACAAAGGTGCCAACTCTATAAGGGGTTTTGGAGCTATCACAATACCAGCAGCATGCAAAGATGTATGCCTTGTGAGACCTTCAAGTTTTATAGAGATCTCCACAAGCTCTTTTATCTTAGGATCTTTTTTCGCAAGGTCTCTAAATTTTTTTACATTATCTTCAATATCTCCTCTGTGTCCATAACGCTCCATCAACTCTTCTATGGGCGTTATATACATCTCTTCAAGGCTTAGCCATGTACCTTGGACGTTGCCTTGAGGTATAAGCTTTGCTAGTACATCGGCGTCTTTGTAAGCCATACCCATGGCCCTTGCCACATCTCTAAGGGTTTGTTTAGCTTTCATCGTATTGTAAGTAATGATCTGAGCCACAGAGTCTTTGCCGTATTTTTCTTTTACATACTCTATAACCTTATCTCTGTTGTCCATGCAAAAGTCTACATCTATATCTGGCATAGATATACGCTCTGGATTTAAGAATCTTTCGAAAATAAGTCCATGCTTTAACGGATCAACGTCTGTGATGTTTAGAGCAAAAGCCACCAAAGACCCCGCCGCAGAACCTCTTCCAGGACCCACAGGTATGTTGTTTGATTTTGACCAGTTTATAAAATCCGATACTATCAAGAAATAACTATCAAAACCCATATTTTGTATTACTTCTAATTCATAATTTAGCCTGTCCCAGTACTCTTTTTCTGGTATATTTTTGCTTATTTGAGATTTTTGTATACGGCTTTTAAGACCCTCAACGGCTAAATTTCTAAGGTAAGAAGATATATTGACATTTATATCATTACCTTTAAAAAACTCAGGAAACTTGTAAGATTTATCTTCAAAGATGCTTAAAGAATCCGCAATTTTTTCTGATATTTCAACGGTGTTTAAAAGCGCTTTTTCCCACTCACTCCATTTTCCTTCAAATTTCTTTACCATCTCCTCGTATGAGGCAAAATACATACCCTCATAGTGTCCAAAAGCATCTTCTCCAAGCTCCTGAAGTGTTTTTTTCATCTGAATCGCCATCAAGACGTTGTGAGCCCTCAAATCCTCTTCCAAAAGGTAATGACAATCGTTGGTGGCAGCAAACTTTACGTTGTATTTTTTAGCTATCTCTATAAGGGTTTTATTGGCGGTTTCCTGAGCTGGTATATGATTTGATTGAAGCTCTAAATAAAGATCATCCCCAAAGATATCTTTAAACTTTTTAACCCAATTATAAGCCATCTCTTCGTTGCCTTGAGCTGCGTAAAAAGTAGGCACTCCCTTAAGACAGGCCGTCAAAGCGATTAGACCTTCCGCATGCTGCTCTAACACTTCATAATCTATCCTTGGTTTATAGTAAAAGCCTTCAATAAAAGCTATAGAAGAAAGCTTCATGAGGTTTTTAAGCCCAGTGTCGTTTTTTGCCAAAAGTATGATGTGGTGGTTTATTCTATCTGTTATGTTATCTTCAGAACCTTTTCCTTTATGCTCAGTTCTTTTTCCTGTGGTAAAGTAAGCTTCCATACCTATAATGGGCTTTATACCGTTTGCCTTCATCTCTTTGTAAAAGCTCATAGTACCAAAAAGGTTACCATGATCCGTTATAGCCACAGCCTTATAGCCGTATTCCTTCGCCTTTTTAGCTAAATCCTTTATCTTTATAGCTCCGTCCAAAAGTGAATATTGGGTATGAAGATGAAGATGCACAAAATCTTTCATAAATCTGATTATATGTACAAACAAAAAGTTTGGAAATAGCTTCTTAGCTTTACCACAAAAAGACCTTCAAGCTAACTCATCTTAAGTATCTAATGTTCTCAATTTTTATTTTATACTTTCTCCCACTCAAAGCCCACAATGTTTTTATCTTTCTTGCTAAACTCTATCCCTATTAGGTATATATCATTATATTTGCCTTTATACTTTTCATAATACCTTTTTTCTTTTATCTGCTCTAAGGCTTTTCCTCCTTCTTCTTTATCTTCTACTACCTTAAACTCTATAATATAAACGCTGTCTTGGTTAAAGACACTTAAATCTATCTGACCCTTATTGGTATTGTCTTCTGCTATCACACTTAGCCCTGCACCGTTAAAAAGTGCATATACGATAGATGCGTAAAAACCCTCATAAGAGTCTATATCGTTTTTCCTATACCAATCATGAGGTATGCTGGCAAAGAATGTGTATATAGCATCTTTTAGTTTGTCTATATTTTTCTCTTTAAGGATTTGTTTTATATTAAGCTCTGTTTTTGTTATCTTGCTAGCATCAAAATCTAAATAAAAAAGAAGAGCGTTGTTTAAGCTTTTTCTTACTTCTAAGTTTGGATAGGACAGTATATACACCCCATCTTCTTCTAAAAACTCTTTTATCGTAAGATAACCAGATTGAAACAAAAGATTTTCTACTCTTATATTATCCACATCAAGGTTTGATAAAATCTCTTCTCCTACTTCAAGGTTTTCAAGCTCTGGCAGATAGTATCTGTTTTTCATAAACATCTTAATAAGAAATGTAGGTGTCCCTGTTTCAAACCAAAAGGCTCTAAACCTTTTTTCTGAGAAAAGAAGGAGTATATCAAAAGGATTGTAAACACTCTCTCCAAGCCAACTATAACCGTTGTACCACTCTTTTATCTTCTCTTTATCAAAATCTTTCAATCTATCTTCAAAAACATTTTCAAGTTCAGATTGGGTATAACCACATACTGTTGAAAACTCTTCATTTAAAGTGATATCTTGAAGCTGGTTTAACCCGCTAAAGATGGATACTTTCGAAAACCTTGATACACCTGTAAGAAATACAAGTTTAAGATAAGGATCGGAGGGCTTTAGTATCTCAAAAAACTTTTTTAGTATATCTCTATTTCTTCTTGCTTTTTCTATGTCTTCTATTACATCAAGAATAGGCTTATCGTACTCATCTATAAGTACCACTACTTTTTGATTGTATTTTTCGTATAATTTTTGGATTAGCTCTTGAAATTTTAAAGGCATAAGTCTTTTGCTTAGTTTTATCTGATACTTTTTAGCTATATCTTCTAGGAAAGAGTTTATAGATTCTTTAAGATTTTCCTCTGTATCTGGGTAAGCTTGGCTTAAATCAAACTTTATAATAGGATATCTCTTCTCCCAATCCCAGTTCTCATATAGATATAACCCTTTAAATAATTCTTTGTTGCCAGAAAAAGCTTCTTTTAATGTGTCAAGAAAAAGAGATTTGCCAAATCTTCTGGGGCGGGATAGAAAATAATACTTGCTCGTTAATTTTGGTATAAATTGTGTTTTATCTACATAGTAAAAACCACCTTCTATGATATCTCTAAAGGTTTGTATGCCTATTGGCAAATATTTCATAATGTGATTATACCACAGTCTTAAGAACTTAAACCGTGGTAGACGAGTAAGTATCATAGAGAAATTAAAGATGGTGTGAACTATATTTTTTGCTATAATAAAAGCTATGATACTATATAAAAATCTAAAGTTTTTGGCTTTTAGGAAAATAACATGAGAAAAAGAATTTTGATAACAGGCGGTGCTGGTTTCATAGGATCTCATCTTTGTGAGAGGCTTCTTGAGGAGGGCAACGAAGTTATATGTGTAGATAATTTTTTCACGGGTTCTAAGGAAAATATAAAACATCTTCTTGGAAATCCTTACTTTGAGGTGCTAAGACACGATATAACGTTTCCTCTTTATGTGGAAGTGGATGAAATTTACAACTTAGCCTGCCCTGCTAGTCCTATTCATTATCAGTTTGACCCGGTGCAGACCACCAAAACCTCTGTTATGGGTGCTATAAATATGCTTGGACTTGCAAAGAGACTAAAGATAAGGATACTACAAGCTTCTACTTCAGAGGTTTACGGAGATCCAACGGTGCATCCTCAAAAAGAAGATTATTGGGGCAATGTAAATCCAATTGGTCCAAGGGCTTGTTATGATGAGGGTAAAAGATGTGCTGAAACGTTGTTTTTTGATTATTATAGGCAACACAATCTTGATATAAAAGTGGTTAGGATATTTAATACCTATGGACCTCGTATGTTGCCAAACGACGGAAGAGTTGTATCAAACTTTATAGTGCAAGCTCTAAAAGGTGAAGACATCACAGTATACGGAGATGGTTCTCAAACAAGAAGCTTTTGCTATATAGATGATATGGTAGATGGCATCATCAAAATGATGAATAGTCCAAAAGGCTTCACAGGTCCAGTAAACCTTGGAAACCCATCTGAGTTTAGCATATTAGAACTTGCAGAAATGATATTAAAACTCACCAAAAGCAAATCAAAAATAGTCTTCAAACCTCTTCCCCAAGATGATCCAAAACAACGTCAGCCAGATATTACTCTTGCTAAAAGCCGATTAAACTGGGAGCCAAAAGTCCCACTACAAGAGGGGCTTATCAAAACCATTGAGTATTTTAAAGCATTTTTGGGCGTTTGATGGGATAATGTAATATATGATAAAGTTTATAGATGAAAAAGAGGCTATAGAAAAATATGGCAAGGGGTTAGAAACACCTGTTTTATATACAGTATTTAATAGGATTGATTTAGTAGAAAAAGCTTTTAGGCAGATAAAGAAAGTAAAACCAAAAAAGCTTTACATAGCTCAAGATGGACCAAGAGAACATGTAGAAGGAGATAAAGAAAAGGTATTGGCAGTCAGAGATTATATATTGTCAAACATAGATTGGGATTGCGAGTTTAAAACGCTTTTCAGGGAGAAAAATTTAGGGCTTGATAAAGCAATGCTTGGTGCTATTGATTGGTTTTTTGAGAATGAAGAGCAGGGCATAGTTATAGAAGAAGATGTATATATGAGTTTATCTGGATTTTATTTTTTAGAAAAGATGTTAAATAAATTTAAGCATGATGAAGATGTATGGTTTGTTAATAGCACAAATATAGTAGATACACCATATGATTATTTTAAGACAGATCGTATTGACACTCATGGATATGGAATATGGAAGTATAAATGGAAAAATATTAAATTCGGTGATAAAAAAGATTTAGATTTTTTAAATAAATATTTTGAAAACAAAAGAGTTGCAAAGTTTTGTAAAGCATTCATGAGTCCTCCAAAAGATCGTCTTCGCGGATATTACTATGATAGTGAAATACAGATGGAAATATTACCAAAAAATGCATATGCTATTTCACCTAAACTTTCTTTAAACGCAGATTTGGGATTTAGCCATAGCACTCATGTAGATAATTCAGGTGATGCATTTAAAACTGAGACTCTATACAAATACTATCTGAAAATAGAAAATATTAAAGAAATTGACGTAGATGCGCTGGAAGACTACACAGAAACACCTATAATAAAAACATTTGAGAAAAGTCATATTATATTTGAAAGCTTCAACATATTTACAGCTATCACTTCAGATAAAGCAGAAACAAACTTAAAAAATATAGTTTCCACATACGACAAAATAGCCATATATGGAGCTGGCGTGCTTGGATATTTGCTATATGCCACTTACGATGACTTGCTATCCGATAAAGTTTGTTGCTTTGTAGACGATGATCCCAAAGATATTGAGCTCATGGGAAAACCTATCTTGAAACCACAAGATATGCTAGATGATGTAGATTTGGTTATTTTATATCACCCCAATCTAAAAAAGCTTATGAAAGCATGAAAGAAAAAGTAAATGGTAAAAAAGCAATATGGCTTAGGGATTTAGTGTTTTAAGTTTTTTAAAAGCTTTAAAAATTCATAATAAGATATAGAGTTTGGGAGTTTTTGTTTTATCTTTTCTATGGTGGGTTTGGAGGATACTGCAACAATTGTTCTTATGTGAGGTAGGACATCAATTGGTCTAAGAGTGTTTGGTTCGTTGTCTGTAATGATGCCGTTAAGTTTGATGTTGTGAATATTGAGGATATCTTTTACCATGTTGTATATCCTTGAGTTTCCAAATATATAAACGCCAAATTTTT
>Ga0081529_136169_pt1 | contig 12979 bp, 13 predicted proteins | sample EchGeymetagenome_FD_71012 | JGI IMG/M metagenome (GOLD analysis project Ga0081529, IMG submission 71012) | Ferrous microbial mat and aquatic microbial communities from Echinus Geyser, Yellowstone National Park, USA - transect B T=78-80 C v2... ...
AAGATCTTTATAATTCCTGAAAGCGGTTATTATATTAAAGAAAATATTAAAGAAAATAATAATGTAACTTTTTTATATGCAGGTAGGCATGTTTATGAAAAAGGATTATTCCATCTTATTGTTGCTTTCAAGAAATTGATTGATAAAGGATATAGAGCAAAATTAATTTTATGCGGTGAAGGTATAATAACTGATTCTTTAAAAAAATTCTCTGAAGAAAACGGCTTAAAAAAATTCGTTGATTTTAAAGGTTATGTAAATGAAGAGGAATTAAAGAAATGCTTTGAAATGAGTGATGTAATAGTTTATCCTTCAATAAAGATGAAAAATTGGGAAGAACAGTTCGGTTATAGCGTTTTAGAAGGAATGAGCAATGGTTTAGCTGCTATAGTTACTGATTGTGGCTCATTACCCGAGCTGGTAGGCAATGCAGGTATTATAGTTCCTCAAAAAAACGTCGAGAAATTAGCTGAAGCTATGGAATATCTTGCAAGAAACAAAGAAAAGCTCAATGAATATAAAAAAATGAGTCTAGAAAGGGCTAAAGAATACTCTTTGAAGAATGTTACAGAGAAATGGAAAAAACTCATGAATCTAGCTTCAAAAAGTTAAATATTTTTATTGGTATTATCGTTATGATCATAGAATTTAATAAATATATGATTCTCTGTATACATTCATTTTTACGGTCATCATAAATAAAATGGATACAGATTTAAAAATTGTCGTATATCTTAAAGAATCTAGGAATTTAATTCATAAGATTTTAAATAAAAATTTTCCTAATACTATAATTCAAGGTTTGAACTTCTTATTAGATGAAGGATTGGATGTTATCTTTTTAAATTCGTTAGCACCTAAAATAATTATACAGAATAATTCAGCAATGATATTTTCTCTTAGAGTAAATGAGTATGCAATAATGCATAAATTTTTATCAATTCTCTTTAACAATAAAGTAAAGTTAATTTGTTTAGATTTGTCCATCTATGAAAATGATAGTAGAATTAAACTTAAACGTTTTCTTGTAAATAATATTTTTAATTTAACTACATATAATACTATTTCCCAAAAATATATCTTTAAATATTATAAATTTAATTTAAACAAAATGTTATATTTACCTTGGGCAATTGATACAGATTTTTTTACACCTACATGTGTTGAAGAAGAAAATTTTATCCTGGCTGTAGGTGATGCTAATAGAGATTATATAACTTTAATTAAAGCTATAAAAGATCTTAATATTAGGCTTATTATTGCTACACGCAATTTAAGTTTTCGTGGTAAATTTTCTTATAGACTTCAGGATTTAATAATGTTTAAAAATAATAACATTCAAATCAAAGGAGTTAGCATCAATGAATTAAAAAAATTATATGAAAAAGCCAAATTGGTAGTGTTGTCGTTAATGCCTTCCTTTACTGGAGCAGGGGTAACAGCATTATTAGAAGCATTCTCAATGAGCAAGCCTGTAATAGTAACTGAATCTCCGGGCTTAAAAGAATATTGCATGAATAATATAAATTGTATAGTGACAAAGCCATATGATTGGAAATTATTACAAACAGCAATACTAAATTTATTGAATGACGATAAAAAACGTAAAAGACTAGGCGTTAACGCCAGAAATTTAGTTTTAGAAAATTACACAACCAAAATAACAGCAAAAAAAATTTACAATAATATTATTAAACCAATTAAAGAATTTATCATATAAGCCAAAATATACATTAGGAACAGTAGCAAAGATTAATCTATAAACTAAAAAAGTATTGATAATACAATTTTAAATAATTTTGTAAGGAAAATAAAGCCTTCGCAGAGCCCTACACTCTTTTTAATTCTAAATAAATAACATCTAGAAATTTTAAAAGATGTGAAAATAATAATAATAACTCCTGTTTATCCGTATCCTAAAAGAGGAGTATACACAGGATTAGAAAGATTTATCGAAGGATTGAGCAAAGGTTTTCGTGCTTTAAATCACGAAGTTACAATTATAACGACTTTTTGGAATGGTGGAAATAGACACGAATTATTAAATAACGGAATAAAAATTGAAAGAATAATTGATTTAAGAACAATATTAAAAAAAGCAGGTAAAATTACAGGTTTATTCCATATCGATTTATTATCTTTCGGATTCAACGCAGTAATGAATAATCTATATATAGATGCAGATTTGCTATTAATTAATTCTCAAAATATATTTCTTAATTTAATTAAAGGTAATTTTACATCCATTGCACTTCTACATCATGCTCAACCATTAACAAAAATAATAGATGCATTTTACGTTCCTTTTGGTAATTTTTATTATAGATTAATGAACCCAAATTATTGGGTAGCACCAAGTAAATTCTCAGCCGAGCAGTTCATAAAATTACTCAAAATACCAAAAGAAAAGCTAAAGGTTATTCCAGAAGGTGTAGATTTGGAAAAATTTAACAGAGATATCGATGCTTCAGATATTAATGAAAAACTTGGTAATGAAAGAAAAATATTATTCGTAGGAAATCTGCATCCAAATAAAGGAGTTCATCTTCTAATAAAGTCTTTTGCATTAGTTAAGTCAAAAATTAATGATGTAAAACTCGTAATAGTTGGCGCTGGTCCTTTAAAACATTATCTAATCAATTTAACAAAAAGACTGGGTTTAGAAAAGGATATCATTTTCACTGGATTTGTCAGCGATGAAGAGTTACCTAAATATTATGCTTCTTGCGATATATTCGCTTCAGCAAGCGTTCTTGAAGGTTTTGGATTAATATTTTTGGAAGCAATGGCCTTGAGCAAACCAATCGTAGCTTTCAATCTAGCAAGCATACCTGAAGTTGTAGGGAATGCAGGAATACTAGTTAATGAAATAAATCATGAAAAATTCGCTAATGCAATTATCGAACTATTAAATAATGATAAGCTATATAAAGAAAAATCCCAAATCGCATTTAATAGAGCCAAACTATTTTCATGGGAAAAAATAGCTAAACAATTTATAAATTTTCATAAAGTTGACTAGAAAATAAATCTTTTATTATTAAAAACCACGTCTCAAACTTGCTGTCATACTTTAAGTTCAAAGTAATTAGTAATCTTTTAGATATAATTAGAAAATTAGGATTTTCTAAAATACAATTATTTAGAGATTTAAGCACTTCATTTTTAGATAAAAGAACATTTTATTTACTTGCTGAAACTTTCTATGGCAAAAAATTATTTGTGAATCCATTAGACCCTGTCGGAAATTCTCTTATAAGAACAGGTTTATGGGAAAGAGAAACGACCTTATTTTTTATGAAGTTTATAAAACCGGGAATGTGTGTAGTTGACATCGGGGCTCATATTGGTTATTATACTATTCTTTTCTCTAGTTTGGTTGGAAAAGAAGGAAAAGTTTATGCCTTTGAGCCTGAAATTAAAAATTATAGTATTTTGTTGTATAATTTAAGAATAAATAATGCAGTAAATTTGATACCAGAGAATTTAGCAATTTATGATCGTGAAACATATGGATTTATATATAAAAATTTTTTAGGAAGTAGTCATTCAATATTAGCTAGATATTCAAAAATTAGGCAATATGTTAAAATGATAAGTTTAGATGCGTATTTTAAAAGGAAACATGGTTATATACCAAAAATAGATTTAATAAAGATAGATATCGAAGGTGCAGAATTTTTTGCTATTCAAGGTATGTTAAATATAATAAAAAATAATCCTTCAATTACTTTATGCATTGAGTTCAATACAAGATTATTAATTAATAAATTAGAATTAATAAATTTATTAATTAATAATAATCTATATCCTTATATATATGATATCCATGATGGATTTATACAGATTAATCCGGAAGAATTGTTTTCAAAAGATTTTAATATGAATCCAATTTTTAAGAAAATGGATTTTTATAAGTAGATCGTAAATAACTAATAAAGTATATGTTATTTATTTGAAAATCATGAATATTCAATTTAACATAAACATTAAACTTAACTTTTGATATTACAGTTATTAATTTTATAGTAAATTACATTTAATAAATTTTCAATAATTTTGTGAACAAATATATGTTAATAATATCAAAATACATAAAACATTTGTTAATTTGATGTTATTTATTAAATTATTAAAAGAATACTTATGCCTATGGAAAAATAATCATAACAACCCCTAATATGCACTCTGAAACTAATTGATTTCTATTTTTGATGGACAGATTTCTATGGTGCCTCCTGTGGTTTGCCAATGGTAGACATAGGAGCTTGTATCAGCCATTATACTAAAGGACTATGCAACATAGTAAATGAACAAAAATATTAAAATAGCTTTTATTATTGATTTAAATAATCAATTCTCAGGTTCTAATCCATCATTTAGGAGTATTTTTTCACTTTGTAGAGCTATGAAAACGTTGGGGTTCGATTGCTACACTATAGGATATTATGATATGATATTTTTTAATATTGACAAAGAATATTATAATCTTATTCCTGGAACATTTTTGACATTAATACGTAAATTTGTTCATTTTAGATTAGTAAATCCGTTTATTAGTATAATAGAGTTTAAAAAGTTCCCATCATGGTTTAAAGAGAAGCAAATTGATGTGGTATTTTTTAGTTGGCCATTCATAAATATTATTCAGGCAGCTAAGCATTCTAACTGTAAAGTTATATACTGGGACGTAGAAGCTCCCGATGTAATAAAACCAAAAAGCAAAATTTTTATGAAATTAGCATCCGATTGTGATTTAATTCTTACTTATGGTAAAAATAATAGAAAATTATGGAGAGAAGCTGGTTCCATTAAAGTCGAAGAATTTTTACATTTTTATGATCCTATATATTTCTATAAAAAATTTACTACCAAGAATTTACCAATCAGTTTTATAGGTAGTTATAGTTTAGTAAAACTAGAAAAATTTATTAAATATTTATTTCCTTTAGTAAAGACTTTTCCTTACAAGGTTCATGTATTTGGTAATGATTTATGGAAAAGAAGTTCAATATATAAATATATTATTTATCATGGTCAAATAACTTGGTACCTAATGAATGATATTTTTAATTCTACAAAGATCAATCTTAATTTCTCATCCCAATTACAAAGTGCTTATGGTTGCCTTAATGCAAGGATTTTTGAAGTTTTAGGGTCGGGTAGTTTCCTTATTACAGATAAAGTTGATGGTATTGAAAATTATTTTGAAAATAAAAAAGAGATAGTTTTAATAGAAGAAAGCAATGATCTTGTAGATTTGGTAAGTTATTATCTATTTAATGATGAAGAAAGAGAAGTAATTGCTGAAAAAGGATACAAAAAAGTATCTGAACATCACACCGTCTATGATCGCGCGAAATATTTAGCTAAACTAATTTATAATATTTTATAAGGGATCCATTATAAAATCTCAAATGTATAAATATATCCGCTATATTTATAGACCCGAATAAATTAAAGCTTATGATATGAAACTGTCATCTCATTATTTAGAAGAACTTTATATATTTTAGTAATGGACTCAAAATAGAATTAAAAATTTTATAGCTAAGATAGAAAAATTGTTTAATTTGCGTGCAGTGTTAAACACAATAAAAGAACAATAAATGAAAATTTTATCATACAGTTTAAAGCAACGGACTCGTTATAAAATTATCTGAAATCCCCTTTAATGATTATTTCGCAAACCCTAATAAGTTATAACACATATCAAACCTTCACATCTAAAGTTTTCAATAATTTCAGGTTTCGAAGCAACCTTAAAAGAAAAACTCATGAAACTCTCAAATTAATTATCCTAGCACTACAAACTCTTAGAGTTGATTAATACTCAACTAATTAATATTTTACATATAACATTTCTACATATTTGCATATGTATAATAAAATTATAAGCAGAATTTTAGATTTTATAATAAGCGCTACAATATTAATTAGAAACAAGGTGATTAAAGAAACATATGTAACAGAAATTTTAAGATTAGAAGTGCCTGTAATTAATGGATGGGTAGGCGGATGTTACTATGTTCCAAATAGTTCGGGAGGTTATCATGGAATACTTAAGCGCTGGTGGGATATTTTTGGATTAAAAGGTGTAGGACTGGTTATAGGGGAAAGGGAACCATATGCTTTCTTCGTGAAAAGAAAAATACGAAAAGATTTTCCTGAAGCATTACCTATGGCAGTTGATTTATTAAATAGTGATATTAACTGGGATATAACTAAGTCTTTGAAGAGAGAACCATTCGCAGAATGGATAATATGCCAAGCAGTTCTAGAACATGTTAAAGATCCTATTGCTGCAATTAAAAATTTAACGTCTGTACTTAAAAAAATGGTCTATTATATTTACATTCGCATGGTAATGAGTTCCTTATCATGCATACCCTATTGATGTTTACAGGTTTATGAGAGATGCTCTTATTGTTTTTGCAGAATTGGCTAATTTAGAAATACTTGATATGCTATGGACTCCTAAACATTATTTTGCAGTTTATAAGAAAAAATAAGTCATGTCTAACCTTAAGCCCCTACTAATAAATTTGGAATGCCATATAGATGATCGTGGTTTTCTTTATCAGATTTATGGTCAATATAAGGATGTTTTCCCTGAACTTAAGCGAGTTTACGTAGTTGGTAACTTCAGTAAAGGCATTATTAGAGGTTTTCATAAACACCTTAACGAATGGAAAGGATATTTTGTAGTGCTCGGAAGCGCTAAATTTGTTACGGTAGATGAAAACAAGAATATAGCAACATACATATTAAGCATGAGAAAACCCGCAGTATTAATAGTACCGCCTAATTATTACCACGGTTGGGTTTCATTAGAAGATAATACCATTCTCATTGGATTATCTAATAAGAGCCTTGAAGAATCTCTTAGCGACGATATTCGTATAGACCCCTTTACATTTGGCAAAGAAATATGGGAAACAAAACCTCGTTGAGGGAAAATTATATAAATACTTAAATACTAAAGAATATATGAGCGAAAGAGATGATATTAAAGTCTTGATAACAGGTGGTTTAGGATATTTAGGTTGTGTATTAACTAAATATTTATTAGCTAAAGGATACAAAGTTACCATTCTTGATATGAACTTATACGATCAATTTAATGATTCTAACATATTAAGTGAATTAAAAGGTGCAATAATTATTAATGGCGATATAAGAGATGAACAATTAATGCAAAAGTTAATTAATGATAATACTATTGTAATACATCTAGCTGCAATTGTAGGTGATCCTGCTTGTGATTTAGATAAAGAACTTGCTGTTAAGATTAATTATTTAGCAACCCGTAAGATTGCAGAACTTGTTAATAAAGCAAATAAAAAACTTATATTTTCTTCCACGTGCTCAGTATATGGAGCTAGTTTTGGTGGGCATTTAACAGAAAAATCGGATGTTAATCCCTTATCAATATATGCAATAACTAAATTAGCTGCTGAAGAAGCTATAAAGAATATTGTTACAAACCATATAATTTTAAGATTCGGAACTCTTTTCGGTTTATCTCCTAGAATGAGGTTTGATTTGGTTATAAATAGATTTATTGGACAAGCTTTACAGGATGGTTTAATAACAGTTTTTGGTGGGCAACAAAAAAGACCATTTTTACATGTACAAGATGCTGCAGAAGCTATAGTAAATTTTATTGAATCGAATAAAATAGGACTATTTAATGTAGGAGGAATTAATTACTCAATTATTGATGTGGCCTCACAAATTCAGAAATATACAGGATGTAAACTTGTGATTTACGAGGAAATTAAAGATCCTAGAAATTACGTTATAGATTCTTCGCTAGCACTTAGTTTAGGAGTTAAATTTAATAGAACAATAGAACATGGTATAAAGGAAATAATTAGAGCTTTTGATGAAAAGAAAATAATAAATTACAGAGATAAAAAATATAATAATGCTGAATTTCTAAAAAATAAATTAGGATTATGAAAATTTTAATAACAGGCGGTACAGGCAAATTAGGCAGAGAGTTAATTAGAGTATTTCCTAATTCAATTCATCCTACAAGACATGAAATGGACATAACTAACTATGAAACAGTTAATAGTATCATAAGTAGGGAAAAACCCGAAATAATAATTCATACAGCAGCACTAACTGGAATTAGGCAGTGTGAGGAAAACAAAGAGTTAGCTTGGAAAACTAATGTGATAGGTACAGAAAATCTTATAAAAGCATGTAAGAGCTATGTACCAGATTGCTATTTTGTTCATATATCAACAGCATGTGTATTCTACGGAGATAAAGGTAATTATGTAGAAACCGATATACCATATCCAAAGAATTTTTATTCTTTAACAAAATTGCTTAGTGAATTTATTGTTATGTATTCAGGATTAAATAAATGGTTGATAATAAGAACAAATTTTGTGGCTAGAGAAAAATGGCCATACCCAAAAGCGTTTATCGATAGATTTGGCACTTACCTTTTCGCAGATGAGGTCGCTCAAGCTATTAAAGATTTGATAGAGAAAGGTCTAACAGGTATGGTTCATGTTCATGGTAACGAAAAATTATCTATGTATGAATTAGCAAAAATTACAACACCTGATGTTCAACCTATGACTCTTAATGAATATTCAGGACCACCTCTTACGATCGATATGTCTTTAAGATCAATAAGAATTAAACCTTATCAATTACGAAAAAGTTTATAATACTTTATTAGACCAAAATGAGAGTTTATTTAGATGGCCCTCCTTTAAACTGGAAGCATGGTCTTGCTACAGTGAGGAAATTACGTTTCCTTTTTAATCCTCCTGAGGTAATTTATGAACTAAATACGAGAATGATTAAAGTGGACTTATACAATTTATATGGTTTCGTGAGAAGAAGTGTAGACTTAATTTATTCTGGTTATTCTTTACTATTTTTAACAGGCTATGGGAGTTATTGTAAGATTTTAAATAATATTGACATAGTTCATTGTATTGGTTCATTAAGAAAGTATAATAAACCCACTTTATATGAAATAGATGTTTCACCCATTGAATTTTTTTATTATTACAGCGGCATTCCATTATCTAAATTAATGCATGTATATCATTATTTTGATCAATTCTTCAAAACTGAAAATAAAGTGCTTGTTACATGGCAGTCTTCAAATGTGCATATAATAAGAAAATTAGGCTTTGATGAGAGTAAAATAAATTACGTGCCGCCCCCAATTCCTATTATTGAGCGCAATAAGGAAGTTGATAATGAAGAACCCACTATTTTATTTGTTGGCCATAACTTTATATTAAAGGGAGGAAGTATTGCTTTAAAAGCATTTGAAATTATAAATAAGGAAATACCTAAATCAAAACTTATTTTTGTATCCCAATTCACTCCGCCTACAAAGTATAGTAATATAGTTTTTACAGGGCCAATTGAAAACGATGTTTTGAAGAGGAACTATTTACCTTTCGTAGATTTATTATTAGCTCCTTTTAAGTTTAATTGTCCTTCAGGTTTAAGCTTACTTGAAGCAATGTCAGCTGGAATACCAGTTATATCAACATATCATCCATTGTTGGAGGATTATGTAATTGATGGATTTAATGGTTATTCAATAAAACAATATAGCTCGAAAAAATTTGCAGAAAAAACAATTGAATTATTACAAGATAAAAATAAATTAAAAGCTATAAGCAAAAATGCAATCAATTACATTAACGAGAAGTATTCACCAAAATACGTTGCTTCTAAACTATTAATGTTATATAGTACTTTAATATCTAAATATGCAGTCCAACATTTTTGATATAGTTAGTAATAGATTTAAAGAAATAAGATTATTATTACATAACATTTTTGTATCTAATTTAATTATATATACTGCTTAATATCAGATATCAGTATATTTTTAATGTCGTCATCTAATAAACGAGTTCTGATGATAAATGATCAATTTAACTACTTAAGTAGTGGTGGTCATTGGAGGACGATAAATTTAGCAGAAGGTCTTAGTTATTTAAAATATGATGTTTGGTTAGCTACGCCTTATTTAAAATTTCATGTTAAAGAACTAAAGAAAATTAATGTTTTAAATCTTACACAAAAATACAATAATAATATTTTAAATTATTTAGCAAATGCAGTTTTGCTTTTTAAATATACTTTAGAAAAAACTAAATACAAATTTGCATATTTACAGCTTCCAATACCAATTACTAAAGGATTGTGCGAGTTTACATTTAAATTGAGATTTACTCCTACAGTATTGGATTTTGGAGATCTTTGGGGGTATAAATCATATGAGAGTATTTTTGCTACCTTACATGAAAGGATAGCCTCTATAATTGTTCAAAATGCTACCATTGTTACCGCTGCTTCCAACGAATTAGCTAATTACTTAAAGAGATTATCTAAAAGGAATGTCTACGTATTAAATAACTCCGTTGATTGTATTAATGTGTTTAACCCTGATCTTTACTCTTTTGATAGAGAGAAATTTGGGATTCCTAAGGAAAAACTAGTAATAATTTATTCAGGTACAATTTCAAAATCCAAAGGTGTGCACAATATAGTTCGTGTGGCTGAAAATATTTCAAAGGATTTGCTAAAAGAATTATTGTTTTTTATTGTAGGAGATGGACCTTATTTGAATGAGATGAAAATAAACATTAAGAAATTGGGTTTATCAAATAGCTTCTATTTTACAGGATTTGTTCCTAGAGAAGACATACCTAAATATTTAAAATTAGCAAACCTAGGAATAGTTTCTCCTTCCCCTATAAGAGGTGGATTGATAAAATTAGCTGAATATATGGCAATGGGAATTATTCCAATAGTTCCTCCTAATTCGTGGCCTACTGAACATATAAAACATGGGATAAACGGTTTTGTCGTAAAAATAGAAGAATATTCTGATATTTTGAATAAACTAAATAAAGAACAAATTTATGAAATGTCAAAAGAAGCAAGGATTTACGCGATCAATAATTTCGATATAAGAAATGTTGCAAAAAGATTAATAGATTATCTTTCGGAAAATGGATACCAATAAGTATTTATGAAGTTATTATTCTTATCAAATGCTCGAGGGCTTGGTGAAATAATGCTTATTGATGGATTTATCCAATTATAAGGAAAAAATAACATTCATTTTGATACATCTCTTCCTTTAGATGAATATGATGTGATTTTAATATTTAGAGATTTTGTCATTTCTAATTTTTCATACGTTAAATACGTTCTAGAACAGGCTAACAATATTGCTTTCATTGACGTGTTTGATGACCTGTTAATTCATAAATTATTCTTTCATCCTAAAATTGTAACATATTTCAAAAGAGAGTTTTATGATATATCACTTCACTTAGTAATTTAATATTTCTATTAACTTCGCAATATAAATACTATTTAAGTTATTTCTCTATGAAAAATATGTTTAATTATTTAAACTTATCTGAGATGATAGAAGCGTATCGTTCTTCTAAGCTTAAACCACTACCATTATCTTACATTGAAAATCCTAACTTTAAACCTTCAGATTCTAAGACGATTAACGTTTCTTACATAGTCAATTTGCCTAAAAGTCTTAATATCAAGCATAAATTAAGCACTATACATATATTAAGAGAGAGAATAAGTGTAGCTAAGGTTCTTAAGCAGTTCAAGAATTCATTTGTTTATCTTGGTTCAGAGCATAGAAAAGGTTTGCCGCATGAAACTTATCTTAAAATATTTTCTCAATCACTTTGCGCAGTTTCCACTTACGGAATGGGTTTTGATACTGTAAGATATTGGGAGATTCCTTATTCAGGTTCGGTCTTAATTTCTCGAAGACCTAAGACATTAATACCGAATAATCTTAAAGAAGGTAAGCATGCTTTCTTTTTTGATAACTTAAGGGAATTAAAGCAACATGTAGAATATATCACAGAAGATCCAGATACCGCATTGAAAATAGGTAAAGGAGCTAGAAAATTCGTTATGAAATATCATAGCCCTGAAGCAAGAGCAAGAACAATAATAAATGCACTAACTCAATAATTATGTTAATAATATTTTTATTTTTAAGCTTTGATAAGATATTATATATGCTTAAGAAAATTATGTTATATAAATATTTGCCCAGATATATAACAAATAATCGATTTTTTGAAAATTGTATAAGTTATATAAATCCAAAATATATTTTCTACTTTAAATTAAAGAACATGATTTATGAATATCCTTTACCGATAATAATGGCTACTCTAATAAAAGAAGGAGATATTGTAGTAGATATTGGAGAGAATCGAGGCCAATATACAATATTTCTGAGCAAGTTAGTTGGTCAAAAGGGAAAAGTATATGCTTTTGAACCAGATCCTAGAAACTTTTTAATCTTAAAACATAGAACAAGAAAATTAAAAAAATGTCATTATTGAAAGAAGTGCTGTTGGTAATAAAAAATCGAGGGTAAAATTATTTAGATAAGTTTATGGGTATGTCAACAATTTATAAAGATGCTGGTGCTTCTCCTATTACATGCTTGGAAATCGATATGGTAAGTCTAGATGATTATTTTCTAAATTTTAAAGGAGACATTGCTTTAATTAAAATGGACGTTCAAGGTTCAGAACCATTAGTTCTTGATGGAATGAAAAATCTGATCAAAAAAGTGAAAGTTCTCATTTTTGAGTTTTGGCCTTTTGGTTTGAAAGCTGTAGGTTTTGAACCTTTTTCTTTTATAGAAAGACTGATATCAAATAATTTTAAGCTTATTTATATAGATGACAACTTTAATATCTACAATTGAAACAAATTATACAATAACATTAATGACAAAGAATATTTGAATATTATTGCAATTAATAAAAAGTATTTAGATATATGATAAACGTAGCGCTTATAGGTTTAGGTTATTGGGGAAGGAATTATTTGAGAGTTTTGCAAGACATTGAAGGAGTTAAATTAAGTTACGTTTGCGATAGCAATCCTGAGGCGCTTAAGGATGTTCCAAGTTATGTAG
>Ga0081529_114622_pt1 | contig 12970 bp, 10 predicted proteins | sample EchGeymetagenome_FD_71012 | JGI IMG/M metagenome (GOLD analysis project Ga0081529, IMG submission 71012) | Ferrous microbial mat and aquatic microbial communities from Echinus Geyser, Yellowstone National Park, USA - transect B T=78-80 C v2... ...
TAACGTAAAGGTATACATAACTAATGAAAGATTAACGTATTTCAGGTTAGGTGGATTCTCGACTATTAAGTCCCCAAACTCATTTGACGATTTCATCTATGAGGTTTCAAAACTCCTCAATGCCTCATGTAAATCCACGCTCGGGATAGAGTTGTTTTTGCAGAGAGTTGAGTTAGAATGTAAGAAAATTGAAAAGCAGACTAGATTGCTCTTAGCAAAGAGAAAATTCATTTACAAGATATTTCCTCCTTCTTTTTATGGCGAGGAATGCAGCCCCGTCATAGGAAAGAACACTATTAGATCATCAAAAATCTATTATAATTTATTTAAAAAATTTTTAAAATTTTATTATTATATTAAATATTCTAATAATTCTAGTTATTCTTAGCTATCAAGCATGAGAATAACGGAATTAGAGAAGATTCTGAATAGTCGTAGAGAGCTAGGATGTAGTAGTACCTAACTTATGAGAAAGGCAGACTCTCTAGAATAGTCTTACGATGAGACCAACATGCATTCATCTCTCTAACTTCTAGACTAGAATAGATGTAAAGCCAAAATAGTAAAATTCCTAGATTAGTGAAAAATTTAGATTAAATATATAGAATAATAGATTATGGTAATTCATCGCTCCCATAGTGTAGTCATTAAGTTACTTACATTTGGATAACGAGTACCACCAACGGGGGGTGGCCTTTATCAGGCGAGCTCCACCCTTCCCCCCTTGCGGTGGTCGCCACGTGGCTAAGTCCGGTAGGCCTTCGGGTGGACAGAGGCACCTCTGTAGTGGGGTGAGTACTTCCCGGCTGACGCCACCCATCACCGTCATTCCGAGGAGTTGGGGGATAGGGCGTTGAGGACGTACGCTAACGGTGCGAGTACGGGGGCCGTATCCGGGAGTTCGAACGCACCTCTCGGTACTGCGTCCACCTTGGTTAGGCGTTACGGCAAACGGAAGTACTGGAAGTCGGTCGATCCCCCGTGGAAAGGCTAAGGGATCTGCCAAGGGGTTAGGCCGTCACTGAGATTGTTGACGAGATGTGGACTTCTGTGCGGGAACGCTAGTTTCACAAGTGGCTCCTTCACTCGCTTCGTTCATACCTCCCTTCGCTTCTACGCGCTTTTTTCGATAAGTAACGTGGTCGGGAGAGCATTCGACGAGGTGAAAGGATACGCGCCGGAGGGGGTGGGTAAGTGGCGATCACAACACTCTACTCCCGGTTAGAGGACCACGAAGTCACACCTCCCGTGAACCCTGACGAGTCCTTGTCCTACTCCCTGAGGGATAGACTGGTGAGGTTCAAGGGAGCTAGGCGGTGAACGGGAGTTCGGAGAAGGCGAAGTACTCAATAGCCTTAGTCCTGTGAGGGAGAGGGCCAATATCGGAATTGTAGCTTAATGATTACACAGTGCTTACCTCCCACTACTCCCTCAACCTGAGGAGTAAATCCGTAGAGGACGTATCCAGGTTACTCGGTGTTTCTAGACAGACTGTAAGGAATTAACTGAGAGGAAGGTCGAGAGGTAAACAAGATCTCTTTCCAGAAGGCTAGCGTGATACCCACGAGAGCCTTGAGGGGGATGCAGCTAACGTGCGCATAGACTGGACGGAGATAGCGTATCATGGAGAGAATTAAGTTTAACACATGGGTTCTACTCAATATTTACTCCATCCCTCTTCCGCACCTCATGATACCAAGAAATATATCAACAAGCTCATAAAATAATTTTTTATTTGAAGTATAATTATCATTTAAAATGAATGAAATTTTTGATCTATCATTCCGGGGCTCTCTCCCTTACTGGCGATGTAAAAGCTACTGCAGGAGAGCAGTTATAGTCTTCACTGAATGGACTTCTGTCCCCCGAATTCCTCGTATCACTTAGGTATTAAGTCTGTTGACGATGAAACTTAAGAGCCGATATATTCGTCATCCGTAATCGGGATGTTTTTAAGCCTAATGTGAGAGGAGGTAGTTGTGTTAAATCGTAGGAGTATGACAACTTCTATAGAATACATATTAGTTATACTCTTTTCTATTGCAGAATACCTCATTGTCTATGGTAAAGATTTCTCACCGAAAGCGTATTATGATTTCTCATCTCCTACGTCAACATTTATCAACACTTTCAATCCACTCTTCGGTAACTCTCTTACGAATAGACTGAATTTGGTATTGTCTCCACTAGTTCTAGTTATGCCACCTTATGCCTTCAACGAAGTATATTATGGAATTATATTTATATTATTTATTATAACTGTATATATAAGTATTAAATATTTCTCAATCAAATATGGGAAATTTAAATATTCCCAACTAGGGGGCCTAATAGCATTCTTAGCGCCATTTTATCCATTCTCTCCTGTCCCATTAGCTCCCTACAGCGTATTCGTTGCAGTCTTACCCATACTATTCCCTGCTTTAGACTATTTTTTTGATATAACCCTGGCTACTGAAGTTAAAGTTTTAGCTAAAAGGGCTTTCATTTTATCGCTCATATTTTGCTTTCTGGTTCAAGATCCAAGAACTATTATGTGGACAATTATAGTATATATCTATTATATATCTTTTTTTAACTTAAAAAAGATGAATTCTAAATATTTCTTCAGAACAGTCTTAGCTTCAATAATTTTGCTACTGGAGTGGGTAGCTGCCGATTTCACCTTCATATATGCCGGTATACAGGTCTTTAAGCTCGGTATGCTAGCAGCTGGGTCCGCATTTGCATCTCAGTTGTGGATTGCCTACCCGAAATACGAGTTCCTAGGAGCGATTACTGGAATAGAGAACTGGTTCGGTTACTACAATTCTAAAATAGTTTTCATTGCTTTTCCTATAGCAGTGGGTTTATCCTCAATAATTTCAAAGAGAGCTAAGAGTGGCGCGCTTCCACTCGTAATTTTAGGTCTCCTTATATTAGCATGGATCACTTCAGGCATAAGCCTAGCTGCAGATCCCCTTCTAGCTCAGGTCCTTGGCCCTTTTACTTTATCGATCTATCCGAACTACCTCATAGAATTAGTGTGGCTTCCCATTGCTTTCATATTAATGGGGATTGGGCTTAACTATATTGGGAATAAGGTCAGAAATCTGCCACTGTACGTGGTCATAGTTTTATTTGTTCTCGGATCCACGTTTAACTATGAGAGGCAAAGTATTATTCCGCAAATAGACGCTCATCCACCTCCTGCGATCCCTCGATTCCTCCTTAAAGCTCTCAATATAACGTCTGGAGCATCAGGTCTCGTTTTTACTGTTCCTGGGAATGAGAGTTATGATGTTTATATGGGGGAATGGGGTGGATGGTACTCGCAAGCTATTTGGTATGTTATAAATTCAGGAACCAGAAATCTAGGGAGGGCTCTATCTTACTTCGGTATACAATATATATTAATTGATCAACACGGCAACGAGAAGTTATACGAGGAACTCAATAGTTCTATAGGACTCAAGGAAATATATTATAGCAACGGGATTACATTGTTCCTCAACGAGGATTACAAACCTTATCAAATACAGCAGGGAGTTTACGTAGCTTATGACTTTCCTTTAGTTGTGAGGTACTTAGCGTCCCTGAACAAAACTCTAAATCTAGTTCCATTTTATGACCTAAGTAACTTCTCCCCATTAATGACATCGATTGTTGGTGTAGTCGGAATCAATGTAACACCGTATGACATATTACCAGATTTAGCAAATGGGATCACTATCGACTTGAGAGACGAGAACGTGTGGAATTGGCCTAAGGGGTGGCAACAGGCTTCAGTGCTATGGACAGGTGATGAAGTCACTGGGATCTACGCTAACTCCTTCTCTCCTTACGTGATCGGCAGAGTTCCCGATGGGGATTACTATGTATTCGTGATGGGAGGACCAGGTCAAACCTCCTCAGGATTTTCCTCAGTTTTAGTCCGCAGCGGGTCACACTACGTTCAAGCCTGGTTCAATGAAACAGGATTTGCGCCTTATCCAGAATGGTCCTTCGCAGGTCAGTTGAATGTAACTGGAGACGTGGTACTCACTCCAGGCGAAGGGAACTCGCTCCCGTATGTAATCGAAGTTAAAATGATTCCATCGTCGTTATGGAATATGTCCATGACCGAAGCCAACGGTTTCTTGAGTAGAATAGACCTATACAATTTCTCATCCAGAGGAAGTTTTGCACACCATCCACCACATGTCAACTCTACATTGACTAGCGTGAGTGTATTTGAAGGATATGTGTGGCTAGTTCTAGAATATGGAACTCTAGCTAAGGTACTTAACACTGAATATCGTTACTCCTACTACTACGGAGAAGGGAACATTTATTTGGTGAAGGAAAGGACTCCCTCTATTTACATCGAAAAACCTTCATCAGGGTTGATTGCAGCAGCCATTAATGTAATCGTTGTAATCCTGATGTATCTCTTCCTTTTTAAAAAAGAGATCATTATTCGTTTATGGAATAAATCAAAATTAACGAAGATTTTTAAATAATTTCTTTAATCATTACTTATGGAAAAGGGGAAGCACACAAGGGATTGGAGTAAGTACGACTAGAACGTGGTGATTGGTCACTAAGTACAAGCTAATGTTCCCGTTCTCCGTCTTTAAGCACTGGGAGGAGTTACTCATAGAGGAGAATAGAAACGCTAGAATCAAATACAAGGTCCCAAAAGAGCTCACGGAACTCTTAGCCTTCTTCCCCATCTTCCTACCTTAAGAGGCAATTGAAGGGATACATGAGCGTTTGAGCAAACGAAGATAACTCCAATAAGCCTCGATTACCCAACAATACGGTGGAGAGTAATAAACATAGAATTCAACTTCCCGAAAGATGGCGATGAACTGGGAGTAATAGCAGATGGGAATAAGCACTAATCGAGTTAGGAGGGCATATTATAGTAATGTGTGGTAAAAAGAGGACAAAGTTCCTCAAGCTAGAGGTAGTAATTGAGAAGGGCGATCTCGAGATACTCGACGTTGAGGTAACGAGTGACTAAGTATAATCGGCGGCTGATACAGTGAAAGAGTTGTAGGGAAAAGGTAAGAAGGTTACAAGATTTTACGGTGACAAGGCTTACGAAGCTAGCGAGGTTTATGATCTTGGTTTTTGATGTTGTTCCTCCTAGGTTAGGGAGTATGGACTCCCAGCCACGACATGGGGAGTTTCATTGGGTGCCTTCCTCCACCTCGCGACTGCTCATCGACTTCATGGTGGCACCCTCCGATTTAATGATAACGGAAAAGTTTATAAATTTTTCCGTAACTAATAACATATGGTTCAAGTTACATTTCACTCAAAAATATCATCAATGGGCCATGATAAATACGGGGATCCTAAATACGCAATATACGTTCCAAAGAGCGTTCATGAGAAGATTAAGGGCTTATTGGACAAGGAGGTGATAGTAATTGTCATCTTACCAGATGATGAGTAAGCTAATGGGCTCTAGAGAAGCTCTTGAAAACTTTCAATTCGTAACAATAAATGGTAGGGTTGAGTTTGAGGACGTGGGTAAGGTAACTAGAATTGCTTACTCAAAGGCTGTCAAGGCTGGGATCAACTTAGCTTTAAAAGGAGTTTCCCTAAACGATGCTGTTAAGGAGTTGTATAAGATCATTCCTTACGCGTTCTATGCCGAAACTGCTTATAAACAAGCCATAGCGTTGGTTGAGAATAACGGTAATAAGGTTGAGATTAGAAAGAAGTGGATCGCTTGTAGGGGGAATAAAAGTGATAAGGGCAATAGGGGAATTAAGTTCCACGTTTTGGATGACCACGTGTTAATTAAGGTTAAAGACCCGTGGGGGAAGTGGGTTTATGGGAAAGCTTATCTTGGAAAGGAGTACTTACCATTACTCCGCGAGTTAGAGGAGCTTTCAAAGGGAAAGGTAGAAGGTTATGGTGCAGTAATTTCCTTTAAGGAAAAACCAATGATTCACCTTCAAATCCCACTCTGGTTGTACTTAAAGCACTTCTCTTCGCCGAAACCTAATGGCTACGGTTTGGTTGCTGGTTTTGATCTCAATAGTGATAGGTTGAACGTTGTTGTAATTAACAAGGAGGGTGAAATTATTACTTTCAAAACTTGGTGGTATAGCGAGGTAGTTTCCCACGGTTTTCCTAAAGGGAAAGCTATGGCTTTGCGTTTGAATGCTCTTTCACAAGCTCTCAGTTTCCTATCAAGGATTGGTGTTGATTACGTAGCTTTAGAGGATTTATTTCTAGTTAAGAGGAGGAAGTTCACCACGAGTAAGAGCGGTAATAGGAAGATAACGCGTTTTGCTAAGAAGCAGTTGCTAATTCACGGTGTTATTAAATCTTTAAGGTTGGGTTTCAACGTTGTGTTAGTTAATCCTAAGGGTACTACTAATTCAGAGGAGCATGAAAAGGTGATGAGAGAAAAGGGATTTGACAGGCATACAGCCTCAGCTTACTTAATAGCGTTAAAAGGATTAAAAGTAATTAAAAATAACGAGTAGTTACGTAAAAATGTTACAGACTTACTCGCTATCCTAAAGGGCTCCCCTTCTAGCAGTTCATGGTTTCCACCACGGATTTCGGGTTCGTATTTCTCATCTGGCGGGAAGTTGGGTGGGCCAGGGGGCCATCCACCTCTGAACAGTCTGGATCCCGAAAGGGAGAAAGGGGATCCATCGTATGAAGAGAAGGAAGATACTGATTGACTCTTCCCAGACCTATTTCCTAAATCGAGCTGGAGAAGGGGGGTCGTTAGCTTCACCGGAAAAGTTTGAAAGAGGTATTTGAATGAGGGGTTGTCCGTCCCCTTGGCGGGGCTCTCCGCCCCCTTAACCCTTCTTCTGTAATTTGGATCTCAGCCGTACTTCCGTATCTCACAGATCGAGGGAGGCGCATTTCATCACTGATCTAGACGTCCCTCGGGCTCGCGCCTATTAGCACTGCGTAATTACTTAGGACTCCGAGCCCTAATACCAGGTGGATATAGGGGAAAAGGAGGATATAAAAATAAGGGGGATTGATAAGGAACACACCCCCTATTACGCCGTTAGCTATAATTAACCACAAGTTAGTCGTGAGCAGTCGTCTGAAGAAGGATCTTCCCTTAAACTGTTGTCTAACTATGAGGGTTGCCAGGAGCAGGAAAAGGGCTACTGCAGAGTGTAAACCTGTTATCGCGGTCCTATAGGGTAAACCTTGAGAGAGAGCGAACCCTATGACGATCTGTATGAAGGCTAGACCTGAGCCAATCCACAACCAACTGATCTTCTCCATCATACGAGTAGATTGAAGAAAAGACTAAAAACGTAATAGGTTTAGCTTACTCTCCTTTGCTCCAAGAGCCTGTCTATCGAGGTGGTTGGGATCCCCTTCTTCTCTATTTCCTGTTTTGCGGGATAGTAGTCTAAGTAGTTGGGAATATTGGACATGAGCCTCTGTTCATAGGTGGGTACACTCTCGTCCTGGTAGAATATACCTATGGGTATCTTGTCCCCCCACTCGTAGGACTTCAGTAAGGCCCTGTTGAGCTTCTCATACCTCTCAGCCTCACTCTTCACAACTGGGTCCCAATCCAACTTGTAGATACGCTTCTCGTACCACTCCTTAGTGTTTATGTCGTTATAGGTAGGACAGGGCTGAAGAATGTCTATCACCGCTGAACCTTTGTGCCTTATCGCAGCCTTAATAATGTCCTTAGTTAACTTAACGTCATAGGCATAGGTCCTTGCTGCGAAGGTATAACCTGCGGTCAGAGCTAGTGCGATCACATTTATGGCATCATTTATGTTGGGCTTAGGTAACGACTTAGTCTTCTCACCGCGCCTAAGCGTCGGCGAGGCCTGCCCCTTGGTTAAGCCGTATACTCCATTGTTGTGGACGATCACTGTGAAGTCCACGTTCCTCCTGCCGGCGTTAACGAAGTGACCTGCACCTATGCCTAGTCCGTCTCCGTCCCCCACGTTAACGATAACTTCAAGCTCTGGATTGGCCAATTTTATTCCAGTGGCAAAGGTTATGGCTCTGCCATGGAGTGTGTGAACCCCAGAAACTGGGAGAGAGACAAAGTGAGGCAGCTTTCCAGAACACCCTATCCCTGACACCAAAACCACTTTCTTGTAGTCTACTCCCAGTTCTTGAATGGCCATCTCCTCCGCTCTCAGTATGCCGAAGTCCCCACAACCAGGGCACCAATCGTTGAACTCGACCTTCTTCTTAAGCGCCTGCATTTAAGATCACCCTCTTCTCATCTCTTTCTAATATTACCTTCACTGCCTTATATATCTCGTCCCTGGTCACGGGTCTTCCCGTCCACTTCAGGACGTAGTTGGTGGGTTCTATGCCAGTGCTCTCCGTAAGGATCTGTGCTCCCTGTGCTGTATAATTGTTCTCAATTGCTATTATCTTCTCCTTACCCTGAAGTAACTTCCTCATGAGTCTCTTGGGGTAAGGATTGAACATCCTCACCTGGATCATCTCGACCCTTACGCCCTCTGAGGCGAGGTCCTCCATGGCGTCCAGTATCGCGCCCTTAGGCGATCCCCAAGTCAGTAGAGCGACCTTAGAGTCGCCTTCAACTTTAACCCTTAGCTCTTCCTTTATCTCCTGGTCAGCTGTCTCCAGTTTCCTCATCCTCTTCTGATACATCAATAGCCTATTGGTAGCAGCTTCGGATATGTGCCCTACCTCATTGTGTTCATCGCCTGTGTAATACATTACACTTTTGCCTACAAAAGCCCTGGGCGATATACCATCCTCGGTTATCCTGAACCTGAAGTAGTCTCCTTCCTGCGGCTCCGCTATCTTCCCCCTATCTATTACTGCTCTCTTATAATCGAAGAGTTCCGATTCCAACACGGAATAAGAGTTGGCCAAGGTCTTCTCTATCACGTGAATAACCGGCGTTTGATACCTCTCGGCTAGATTCATGGACCAGAAAGCGTCGTGGAAGACCTCCACGTGGTCCCCTGAGGCGATCACTATCCTAGGGAACTCACCGTGACCTACATTCATGGCGAACTTTAGGTCGGCCTGGCCGCTCCTCGTGGGTAGACCCGTTGAAGGAGCGCCCCTCATGTAATAGGTGACTACTATTGGGGCCTCATTCATCCCTGCCCAGCCTATACCCTCTGCCATTAGGGAGAACCCTGGACCTGAGGTGGCTGTGGCGCTCCTAGCTCCCGTTAATGCAGCGCCAGCTGCCATGTTTACTGCTGCTATTTCGTCCTCCGTCTGGACCACCACCACCCCTCCTTTCCTCATTTCCTTAGACTCAGGGTCTATCATGTCCAAGACCTGGTTTGCCTCTATGTAGACACTCTCGTCTGAGGCAGGAGTTATTGGGTAGTACGTCTGGAACCTGAGGCCGGCAGCCATCTTACCCATGGCCGAGGCCGTATTACCATCAATTTGAACGCGGGGCTTGCTGATAGGCACCTCCTTGAGGTGATAATGATCTTCGACTGCAGTGTAGCCCATCCTAGCAGCTAGGCTGTTGATCTTCACGAAAGTCTCGTTCTTAAATGTCGACTTTATGACGTCTAGGAGGTAGGACTCCTTGAGGCCCAAAAGCTTAAGGGAAACACCGAGGCCTATTATGTTCTTAGCTCTGTCCACAACGGACAAGGGCAGTTTGACCTCAGCGGATATCCTCTTCAGGACTTCGCTGTAGTTGATGGGTATTAAATTAACACCCGATGAGGACGCATAGGTCAGGGCATCCTTTATGGTATTCCCCAAACCCTTTGATTCCAGAGTCCTGATCACTTCCTCAGCTATTTCCCCCTCCATGGATTGCACGGCCTCGGCCTTTACTCCCTCCAGAGCTGAATCATATATTATGAAGTCCTTGATCTCCGTGAAGTGCTGAAATACGGTCTCAGCGTCGAAGCTCACTAAAATGTCGACTTTGCTGGAAATACTCCTCACTGGCTTATCGCTTATACTGAGGTTGAAGTAACTATGCCTTCCCTTTATATTGGAATAATACTCCCTGTTTCCGTATATGTAGTAGCCAGCCTTAGCTATGGCGTTCCCCATTATGGTTGCTGAGGTGTCCACTCCCGTTCCTTGAGCTCCTCCTATCATCCATGTTAGTCTCATGTTCCCATCAACTAGTTGTCAGAACCACTTTAAAACTTTCCTAAAGAAACACATCAACTGCTTATACAGTATATATCTTACAAAAATGAGTCTATCCTCCTCTCAATTTCTTAGTGACTTCGCTCGCCACTTCCTTTTGGATCCTCTTTGTTACCTCAGGGCTTCCCAACCTCTTGGTGGTCTCCAGGATCTGTCTCAACCTCTTGGTGGTCTCCTCTAACTCTATACTCCTGGTTTCGTTGGCCAATTGGCTTAGTTGACTCACGGTCTTCGTGGCTCCCTCTACGTCCATTGAGCTAATCTCGGTCTCATATTTCCTCAATAGCTCGAAGTACCTATACTCCTGAATCAGTTTGGAGTTAAGCCCCGAGAGGAACTGATCCCTATCCTTAGCCGGAGTGAGAAGCAACGACCCCTCTAGCCTCTTCACCTCTCCTCCTGCTGGTTCCTCGTAAGTTACAGACACCCTCAGCACCTGGCCATTGGCTGAGGACTGCAACGTGGTCTCGCCTAGGATCCTCACGGTGTTCTCCACTGCGCTTATCCTAACCGGAGATCCACTGTAATTCAGGAGTTTAACCTGTCGTTCGGCCTCTATTCCTACCGTAACGTTCTTACCTGCTACCTCGGTTGGTGCACTCTTAAGCATTAAGTCTGGGATGGACAGCGGATCTGTGAGGTGGTAAAATATACCGTTGCTGGACTCTGCTAAGGTCTTGAGCACAGCCTCATTGTAGTCGTCACCCACGCCTATTGTAACCACCTCCAGCCCATCTGGGATCTGAAGATTGGAGTACTCGGAGGCCTCAGGTCTATCGGTGGGCTTTCCGTCAGTTAGGAGTATTACCCTTCCTGGCATACCGTGCTTCAAATATGCCCTAATGGCGCTCTCTAGTGCGGTGTAAAGGGGAGTCGGCCCCTCAGCCTCCAGCTTGTCCAGAGACTTGATGGCTATTTCCGGTTCTGAAGCCTCCGAGAGAAATTCCACTTGCTTAGAGAAGGAAAGCAGGGTCACTTTGTTCCCCTTAGGTACCTTTCTGAGTAAGTTCTTAGCCCCCTCCTTTGCCATGGTGATCTTCATTCCGCTCATGGACCCACTTGTGTCTATTAGGACGATGTAGTGGAAGTTATTCACGTCTTCGACTCTCTCAGGGATTAGGAGGACTTTGAACAGGAACCTTATCTCGCTAGAGAAGGAATGCTTATGACTTCCCTCTAGTTTAAGGGAAAGGGTCATGGTAACCACTCCTTGATTATTTCCTTCTTCCAGATCCTCAACACTCCAGCCCTCATTCTGTGATACCTGCTGGAGAATACGGTTATAACCCTACCTTCCATGTCCGATCTGAAACCATCCGCTACCTCATGACCCCTGATTATTCCCCTAAGCCCGTTTCGCTCGAGGAAGTCCTGCGTGACGTCGTAGCCGAAGTAAAATATCCCTGGACCCCTAGCGCTTGGCACAAACCCGGAGATCATGTCCCGTGGGTCATTCCATAGGATCTCTAGGGCTACTTGATTGGAGGGATCCCTGTCATGAAGGGGAAGGCTCTTGATCTCCTCCACTGACCTAAGGTCCCTGGCTATACCACCGTGAACCATTAGGAAGTCGTTCACCAAGGCAGCGTAAGGCATGGACGAGAAGAGGTCCACGAAGTCCTGATATTTTTCCTCACCGTAGCTCCCGCTCACTTCGTCATAAAAGCCGTAATAGTAATTGGTCATGGGACTTTCATGGTTCCCCCTGAGCACAATCACCTTTTCAGGGTCCTGCAACATTTTGCCTAAGATGAGGTACAGGTTCTCAACTCCTGTCTCTCCCCTGTCTACGTAGTCCCCTAGGAAAACTATTAGGTCTGCTTTGCCCCAGTAAGCGGAGAACACGTAGGCCGTAACGTCAACAGCAGTATGGGTATCCCCTACTACCACTACCCTCTCCTTTTCTCCCACTTCGATCAGGGGACCTCGACTCTGGAAGATCTCCTTAGATTTGGCCAAATAGGGCTCCAGTTCCTCCCATCCTATCCTTCCCATTTTATCATTCTCTCACAAGCTTGAGTATTGTGGAACTCCCTAACTTTATCAACGAGTTAGGCTCTACCTTAACTTTCCCCTTCACAGTTTGAAATACCCTCCCGTCGTAAATGTAAGTACCATTAGTGCTGTTTAGGTCCTCGACTACTACACTGTCAGACTCCAACGTGAATTGAGCGTGCCTCCTCGAGACCTCTTGGTCTGGGATCACTACTACATTTTCAGGGCTCCTTCCCACTGATATTACAGGGAAGTTCTCGAAATCCAAGGGGAGTTTAGCCTTGATGAGGGATGGTACGGGCGTGTTCACTAGCACTATATAGTATCTACCGCTGGGTGGCGACTGGGGTTGCGGTGTAGGTGGACTGACTGGCTCAGGTTTAGTAGCCTGCTCCTGTTGCGAAGGAGTTGAATCGACCTGCTTAACTTCTTCAGCAGTTTGCACTTGTGTAGACTGAGGACTCCCCTGGGGTTGCTGCTGGGTCTCCTGACTGCTCCCTGTTGCTCTCTCATTAGACTGGCTCTGTTGTGCTTCAGGCTTTGCAGTCCCGCAGGACACGCAGTATTTGGTTTCGTCCTCGTTATCAGTTTGACATATGGAGCATTTCCAGACCATACGAAGTGAGGGTTGTTCGGAACAGTATTAAACGTTTTGTGGCACTTAGCTAGCACTCCTCCCCTAAGTGAAAGCAAGGTCTCTTGGATTCAATGGACACTTCCTTGTGAACTACCCCTCCTGAAGGAGGGACCTGCTTCATTGCCCCGCCTCGCCCAAGGGTGGAGGGCTCCACAGGCTCTAAGTCCCCACCCCGCGGGTAGGGAAACGGATACGAGGGTGCGTGGCTGATGGAGCAGGGTGTACTTCATG
>Ga0081529_123292_pt1 | contig 12970 bp, 10 predicted proteins | sample EchGeymetagenome_FD_71012 | JGI IMG/M metagenome (GOLD analysis project Ga0081529, IMG submission 71012) | Ferrous microbial mat and aquatic microbial communities from Echinus Geyser, Yellowstone National Park, USA - transect B T=78-80 C v2... ...
TAAAAACATTCTCTATCTCTTGAATTGCTTCATTCATATCTAATATGCTTTGTATTATATCGTCGGTTACTATTAAAGTCATAACACTATATGATAATTCTATATATTTATGATTTTAAGTATTTAGTAAATTCATTCCCGCTCTTAAGGACGAGGCTGTCATTTGTGTGACAACTACAAAGTTAGGCCATATACTATTATTTAGCCAAATTATTTACTCTAAAATTTAAAATGATGTATGTAGGTACAACAGAAGCTCAGATAGAGAGCACTAACTGTAAAGTCGTATTTATTAACAATTGAGAATTTGATGCTTTAAAAGCAATACCCAAAATAAGTTGAAGGTATAGTTTATAACTTAACATTGAATTGCATACGGTGATAAACCACAAAGAAATAATAAAAAAGCAGCAAGATGCCAGTTACCACCCTTATAAAGAAAGCTAATAAATAATTTTATCTTAAATGTTAATATGGAAGAAGTTTACGGAAAATCGGTTAAGGATTTCGTTGTTATTGATAAACAAAGAGGATTATTTAGGATTTCTTCTGAGATTTACAAGGATCCTTATCTATTTAATCTTGAAATGGAGAAGATATTTTATAAAGGATGGGTTTATTTGGCGCATGAATCACAATTAAAGGTAGCTAATGATTATTTAACTACTTTTATAGGTAATATACCAGTTATACTTGTTAAAACAGAGAAAGGTGAAATAATAGGATTGATAAATAGATGTAGGCATAGAGGATCTCTTGTGTGCAGGCAAGAGAAGGGAAATTCTAAGATTTTTAGATGCCCATATCACGGATGGACTTATTTAAACAATGGTAAATTAATTGGTATACCAGATAAGGAAGGTTATCCAGAAAATTTTGATATTGACAACCTAGGATTAATTAGGGTTCCTAAAATAGTTAACAGGTATGGATTTATTTTTGCCTCATTATCTAATGATGCGCCCGATTTTGAGGAATATATAGGAGAAGCTGATAAACTGTTACGATTAATAGCCTTTAAATTTCCAAATGGGATCGAAGTATTAAAAGGTAGTCATAAATATGGTGTGCCATTAAATTGGAAGTTGGCTTTTGAAAATGCAGTAGATCATTATCATGCTCCTTTCGTTCATGAAAGTTATTTTGATGCATTAGGATACGAAGATGGAAAGAGGATAGAATTGAGATCTAAGGATATTTCATTATATTTAGGTAAAGGTCATTTAGTAGATCTGATGTTTAGAGATTACGAAGTTTATGAGTTAGATGAAAAAGGGCTTCCTTGGTATCTTAAAGACAATAATAATTTAACCGAGATCGAAAGAAGATGGGCCGCAAAAATAACTTTTCATTTAGGTATATTTCCTAATGTAATCATCTTTGATGTTGCTTCACCTGGTCCTACAATTAGAATAATTAGACCAGTTAATGTAAATTATACAGAAGTATATGCCTATTATTACTTACCTAAAAATGCCTCAGACGAATATACCAAAAAATTGTTAAGAGCCTCATTAAGATTTTATGGACCTGCGGGCATGGCTACTCCAGATGATGTTGAAGTATTAAAATTAGTAGACATAGGTTATAATGTTACGGATAAAAGAGGTAAATATAACGATCTATCTAGAGGTATCTACAGAGATATAAAAAGTCATGAAATTACAGAATTGGTCAATCCTGAAATGATAGGTCATGGAACAGATGATACTTTGTATAGAGGTTTCTATAAGTGGTGGGTGAGAGTGATATTTAATGAGAATATAGAAATTTAAAAATTTTTAAATTTCTATATTCTCTTGTTTTTAGGGATTAGAGTAAATTATAAAATCTTGATCCTCTTCGCTATAAGGTATATTTTCTTTAGGCTCTATTCCTAAACCTATACCTCCAAATTCAACTTTTTCACTATTCACTTCTCCTATTAAATTGAAATATTTAGAAGGGTCATCTGGAGGAGTTTCAAGTAAAAATTCATCATGAGCAGTGGTTGCAACATGATAGTTTGCAGCTATACCTATCCATCCATTATCTGGTCTATGATGATATGTTAAACTGATATTATATACCTTAGCTAAGTTAATTCTTTTAATCGCCTCTGATATCCCGCCTATTTTAGTTGTATCTAACTGTAAATAAGTATAAGCTTCGCTTTCTATAGCTCTTTTAAATTCATTTATTGTGAATATATTTTCTCCACCAGCTATAGATACTATCTCATTTAACTTTTTTAAACTGGTATAATCATCGGTAACTCTTAATGGATCATCTATCCAAAGGGGTTCATATCTTGCTATATTTTTAAAGAGCTTTTTAGCTTTATCAAAACTAGGTAATGAAGCACTTAAATCAATAATTATATTAAAAGAGTGTCCGAAATCTTTTCTTAATTCCTTCATAAACTCTACTATTCTTGAATAATGTTCATGGATCTTTACAGTGTTAAAACCTTTTTGTAAAAGGAGATTTATCACTTTCTTTAAATCATCTATTCTATTATATCTTGATAAAGCTATGTATCTTGGAATGCTTTTCTTAGAATATCCTAAAAGCTTATATATTGGTCTCTTTAACTTTTTGCCCACCAAATCCCATAACGCAATATCTATTCCAGAGATTACACCTGAAGCTATACCACCTTTGCCGGTTTCCAGAGCTTTAAAAAGCAAATCATTAATCTCATTAATTTCCTCCTCTTCTTTACTCTCTAATATTTTAGAAATCTTTTGACCTAATTTGATATATGCATCTCTTGAATTAGCTGCGGTAGCTAAAATTTCACCCCAGCCAATTATACCTTCATCATTAGTTATTTTAACGAAAAGTTGTGTACTCCATTGATTGTACCATAATTGTAAAGGTTCCGTTTTATCTAATGGTATATTTGCTTTTATGAATTCTATCTTTTTTATCATAATTTTTCATTTAGTATATAAATTTTTCGATAATATTGTCTGGAATTTTAAGTAAAAATTCTAACGTTAATGGATCTATATATTTTACCATTCCGCTTGCTAAACACTCAATTTTAAATCTAGGACCATTTCCATTAAAATCAATTGAAATTTTTACATTTGAGAATTCATTTCTTATTTGGATATACTTTAAATCTTCCATACATTTATAATGTGCTAGTTGCTATTTAAAAATAATGATCTGAAAACCTGTAAATAAATGCTATATTAACAAGTGAATATGCTCGAAAAGTTATCAACGATGTGCAATGTATGCATTATGTTAAAGGCTAGCTTTTGATTCCCTTCGATAAAAAGATTGATTTAAACCTTTGATGGTAATCTTTGAAATCTACACGCTAAATATTGAATGAATTATCAGAAGACTACTTTTAAAAAATTGTTATTTAGATCATTTATGTAAGGTGAGAATTATGCAATCCTTGAATAGTATATTGATTAATTAAGAACATTACTATAAACAGTTTTGATTAAAAATGAAAATTACATATTGTTAAATTAAAGGAAGTATTCCATTTTCTATAAAATCATTTATAAGTATTACTTTTTTATATTTAATTTTCAAATTATGATTATCATCCTTTATTATACCTATTTCAGTATTTCCAGCATATGTCTCAATTTTCCTATATAAATTTCTGTATACGTACATTACAAAATTGTATCTTATTTTCCATAATTTTTCCATTTCAAGTTCTCCATATACATTTGAAACTATTCTGATTGTGCGTGGATATGGAACATATGAAGGGGCCTTGCCGCTAATTATTCTTTTGATATATATTTCCATTTCTTTTTTATTAGGTAAATATAACAAACTAACGTTATGGTTTGGATCGCTAATTATATTTTCCTCATCTTCCCATGCCGGTATCCAATAATAAGAATCCTCAGTAAAAAGTTCTAACCATTCAATGTATTTTTTCTCATCAAGTAGTTTACATTCTTGATATATAAGTTGTAAAACTTCTTCTGGAACCTTCATTTTCTCACGATATAATATTTATTAAGGAATATAAAAGTATTTCTTTAAAGCAAACTTACGAATATTGCTTTAAATAATTTAAATAATCTTCCATAGCTTCCTTCATATCATATTTAATCTTGAATCCACTCTTCCTCTGTAATTCTCAAATCATGCATCATTGCCAATGTAGAAGTTAAACCTGTAGGAGATACTTCAGTTAACTCTACCTCTGCATTAGGAAAATATTTCTTTATGATTTTTACAACATCCTCACCACTATATTTAATTCCCATGTTCACAGGGTAAACCCAGGTTTTTAAATATGAAGAAGGTCTACTTAGCGCTACAACGCAGGCTCTTCCAGCATCCTTAAAGTATAAGGAGATTTAAGGACTTTTAGGAAACCTAACCTTTTTGCCCTTTATAATCCTTTCCAGCAACTCCTTAAATCTTTGAGTTGGTTTTCCACATCTTCCGTACTTCCAGGACTTATAACTGCTGATAATCTTAAGGCTATAAACTCGTTTCCATATTCATGCATATAGTTTAAGCCTAAGTCTTCACATGCCAACTTTGTAGATGCATAAACTGAACCTGTTCTTAAGAAACCTGAAGGATCTATATGACCATAATTGGTAATTGCGGTACTACTAATGAAGACAATTCTTTTAGCATCAAATCGTCTAGCAGCTTCAAGCACATTAGCTGTACCCACAATATTAATTTAGATAGCTTTATACGGACAATTCGGCCCCTACAATAATGAGTGGATTAGTTGTAGTATGTATTATCTTCGATACCTCTTCCTTCTTAATTATCCAATAGAGATCATGCGGATTTAAAGTGTCTCCTTTTATTATTTTAAACTTATTGGGATTAACTATTTGCGATATCGTATCCAGCTGTGGGGCTATATCATGACCAAAAATCCTCTCCTATCTCTACAAGCTCCCTAGCTACCTGTACACTTACAAGTCCAATCCCTATTTAGAAGTGTTTTGGTCTTGTAATTATAATAGTAGTAACGTTTATAAATTTTTCCGAATAGGATAATAACTGTAGTTTCTATAATTTTAACTAATTAATCGAAATAGGATTAAATCGTTGTTTAGTTAATAGTATTTTTTATAAACGTTAATAGGTAGGAAGATTAAAATCAAGGATTGATTGGAAGCTACCGTATAGATGAGCTAAGGGAAGATCCTTTTTAAGGCCTGAAGCTCAAAAACATATTTAAATTAAATGGATGAAAAAATAAAAAGAGTTTGTAACAGATAAGGAAAGACCAATGAGCTTAAATGCGAAAATGGCATTGGAATAAACAATATTTATAAGGCAGAAATAGTAAAACACGAGTGCAAGTAGAGTACATAGGTGGATTAAAGATTATGAAAAAAGGAAGAGAGTATTATTTTTATAAAGAGATAAAGGTTAATGATAAGGTTAATAGATGTTCAAGGTTGGAAGGGAAGATTTAAAAGAGGAGGCTTACATACAAAAGAAGTTCCATGTTAGTATTAAATTATTCAATAGCTTAGAGGATAACTAGGGTTGGGTTGAAAATGTCTTATATTAAGGCTTATAAGTTTAGCAAAAAGAGGGCTATGGGTGCTGTTAATATTTTGCGAGAGACTAATTATTCCTGAATTATAACATAACGACGACTTCTCAACATGTATAATAACAGTAAAATTTATAAAGACAATTTTTTTAATAATATACATGACTGAAGTTATCGAAATTGCAAGAAGAGAAATAATTAAAGTTGTTGTAGGTGCTACTGTTGGGACAACACTTGAATGGTACGATTTCGTCATAGCAACATTCGCTGCAAGCTTGGCATGGCCATATACTCATTTACCTCCAGGAAATCCTGCAACAGCAGTAGCAGCTAGTATAGCAGCTTTTGGAGTTATATACTTTGCTAGACCTATTGGAGCTTTCATTTTTGGCCATTTTGGTGATAAGATGGGTAGGAAGAATGTCATGGTTTGGACTTTAGTGATCATGGGGCTTGGAACTTTAGGTATTAGTCTTACACCAGATTATGCATCAATAGGTATTTGGGCAATAATCTTGATAACATTATTTAGGCTTATACAAGGCTTTGGATTAGGTGGTGAGTGGGGTGGTGCTGCAACGTGGGTTTCTGAGTTTTATGCCTCAAGATCTAAATGGAGGGCATTACCAACTTCACTAATACAGTCTACGAATGCTGCTGGATTTGCTTTAGGTAGTTTAACATTCTCCCTATTATTAAACACGATGTCCAGGGCTTATTTCTTATCTTTTGGCTGGAGGATTGCATTTTATATAGGTTTTATTATTGCTATAATAGGTGCTATTATTAGGTGGAGACTTCTTGAAAGCCCATTATTCGTGAAAGCTTTGCAGAAGAAGGAAATTCTTAAACTTCCAGCAGTTACTGTATTAAAGGAAAGGTTAGGCAGAGTCTTACTGCTGGCTCTTGCATGGAACTATGCTGTAAGTGTAGTCATAATTATACTTTTTACGTATGCTACAACGTTTATACCTAGAGTCGGCTTACCTGCTGTAGTGGGTACAATCGGATTACTTATTTATGGATCTATAGCAGTTATAGTTTGTGTTTTTGGAGGATATCTTGCTGATATAATAGGGAGGAAGTGGACCATGTTTATAAGTGCATTGAGTGCTACTGCGTTAAGTTACTCTTTTTTCATATTAATACTCACTAAGGATATTTTACTAATATATCTATCATATGCCATTTTCAGCATCGCTATCTTTATTGGTGCAGGGGTAGTTCCTGCATTTCTGACTGAAAACTTTGAAACTAAGTATAGATATTCTGGTAGTGGATTATCTTATCAGATAGGAAGTATCTTAACTGGTATTGGAACTGTAGGATTACTTCCTTTTATCATAACTACTATAGGTAATGTAGTTAATGCATGGCCTTATGTAGCACTTCTTGGTATGGGTTTCGGTATAATATCAACTATAACAATTCCTTTACTTAAAGAAACTAAAGGAACAGAACTAAGGTAATTTTTTTAAATATTAAGATTACTACAATATTAAATTTTTTCTAAAGCGATTTTATACTAATTCAAGCAAGAATACTTTTTAATTATCAAGAAAAGTAATATATAATATTTAAAAGGATAAGCTATATTCTTTTAAATATTAATACAAGTCCATCAAATTATAAATATATTAAAAATTTTGTAGATAAGTTTAAATAGCACAATTTAGGATAATATAATATTATGAAAGCAAAAAGAATATATCTCTTAGATTTTGGTATATTAGAAGGAGATTCGGATTTTTACCTGGAACAGCAGTAGGAGCTAAAACGGCTAGTAATAGGAATGCTACAAGCCAATGGATTACGATTTCAACTTCAGGAGCATTAATTGAACATTCAGATGGTTGCATACTTTTTGATACTGGCATATCACAGATGCTCCGCAAAGACAACATGAAAGAGCTTTTCTTATAAAGCTTTCAGAGGAGAATAAATTAGAAAAAAAGTTAGATTTAGCTAAAGTGAAGCCAGAGGATATTATGGCGGTCGTAGCATCTCATTTGCATTGGGACCGTATAGGACAAGTTGCAATATTTAAAGATTTAAGGACACCGATTTTTGTTCAAAAGAAGGAATTAGAATATGGTTTGTATATGTTATGGCTAGGTAAGGGAGGATATGATTACTCTGTTTTAGCATCTTTAAGAGGAGCCAACTTGGTTCCCATTGCTGATGAAAAGTTTGAAATTGCTGAAGGAGTTATAGTAGAGTTTACTGGTGGACATACGCCTGGACATCAAGTTCTACATGTTACTAAAGAAACTGGTACACTTGTATTCTTACTGGATACTTTATCCACATACTTAAGGAAATGGAGTTGGAGGCTAAAGGGTGGTTTTTAGGAGAGGCTGAAGAATGGCATACTTACATTAGAAAATTGAAGTATTTAGTATCTAAGCCCAAGACTAAATTAATAGCAGACATGATGCAAATTTATGGAATGCCTTCCAAAGCGGTGGAGTAAAAAAATCTTGAATTCAAATTATATATTTCTACTAAAGATTCGGTTTTTGGAATAGAAACACCCTGAATGAATCTGGATTAGAATTCCAGAAGAAGTAGAATTTGGGATAAAAGGCTAGGTTTAAAGATTATGTTTCTAGTGGTTGACAAGAACTTTCACAAAGTAAATTAGCAGAAGAGATTATATGAAAGAAGCTTCCATATCAGAAAAGAAATTAGAAGAGGTTAAGGTTAAACCAGATAAATGAAGCATTTTAGAGGATTCATGAGAATAAAAGATGAAAAGTAAGCGGGTTTGATAAGCCCGACGTTAAGGTTGCGTTGGACTCGTTGTATTCATGGTTCTGTTATGGGGTGATAGTGGTAATGCTTCATGTAGAGGGAAACTATTCGTAAATCAACTCAACCAAAACGTTAACAAAAATCACACCCTAACATTCAATTTAAAAGTGAGCCAAACATTAACGATCAAATAGATCAAGAGAAGCAATACGATCTACTTGTAAATGGTGCAAGTCCTCGTCCTAATTCTAAACTCCTTAAAGGAGCAAAAAGCTGTCTCAATCCCTCACTTACTCCTATACATCTCAGCTAAAGCTATGGCCGTTGAAGGATCTTCAACCCTCATGTCTGTTAAGTATGCAATGTATTTCTTCTCATCACCTTCCTTGGCTTGAAGATGAGCAAGTAAGCTTCTGTGTAATGTTTGAGTGCGTAAAATCCAGCGTAGGTTACTTTGTTTAAATTAATTTTGATCAAGTTATTTCAAGTACTTCTCATATAATTGCAATTTTGCTGCTATTACAAAGCTATTCCCTTGTATAGTAAGTATTATGTTTCCTATTGTTGCAAATTCTCTATCTGCAAATACCATCCCTAGTTTCTTAACCTCTCTCGTTACTTGTTTGAATGCTTCGATATGTCTCTTTCCTATACCGTTATTATGTCTAGGAATGTTTTTGCTGTTATCGAGTACGCTATTGCTGGAATTATTTCACTTGATGTTCCTTTTGTTGGTTTTGTTTGTTTATGAATTCCATTTCTTCTTCATAATACTGTAGTATCTCCTTTAAGTCTATTGCTATTTTGTTGTATCTTACTAATTTTAGCGCTTTTTGCTTGTTTTGTTATTGCTTGTCTTACTTGTTCTATTTTGACTTTGTCTAGGACTCTTAGTGTGTACTACGCATCACTCCCTTCTTTTGTTAAGTAGTTTCCTCTTGCTTTTTCAGTGGTGTTTTTAGTCTTCTCTTGATTTCCTCTTCATTCATGTTGGGAAAGATTATTAGAGTAAAAATGTTTAATAATGACTTGAGAGCGAACTTGAAAAACTCCCGTTTTCTCTCGGTTAGCTACTCATAGGTTCAAGTCCACCCTAAAGATATACGAACTTTTCTACAATATATTAAATTTGACTTATTTTTATTGTATTTTATTCTTTCAATATTTATCAGAGAAATGAGTCCCTACTGAAGTGTTTTACTGGGTTGAACCTCGGTGCCAAGAGGCTTTTCAAGGCTGGTGAACAATATTTATCAAGAATCGAATGATGTTAGAAGATGTTTAATAGAAGGAAAAAGAGGTAAAATGCTACCTCTAGAAGGATGCGTTATTAGGTATTCCAGCTCCTCCTTTTATACTAATAATGTTAGGAGTAAGGGCTTATTCTACCATTGCGTCTGCAACTATAGGCGGATGGCTTCCATTAAATTAGGAAGAAGGTAATTATTATAAGAAGTTCTATAGGAACAGGTATTTTAATTTAGTAGGAAATATTCCAACAAAATATGCTCCTATTGATCTCACTGAGAGATCTTGAAAAACTTGAATTAGAATATACTTGCTATTATACCATATGGATTTGAACTGCTTACTAAAAGAAAATATGAATATGTTAATTCTTTCTTCTAGATTTATAATCTGATAAAATAAGATGTATATAATTGAATATTAATGGGATATGCCATAAATCTAATGACAAGATATTATTGCCATCTTTGCGATAGTAATGAGAAACAAGTAAATGTTTAACATTTAAAAAGTGATTCTTTTTGTCTTCCAATGAGTTTCATTTAGTTTCTTTTAATAATAGTACAGAAATCGTTGAGACTATAGTTCTTCTCCATTTGGTTCAGATCTTAAGGAATGCTCATATAAGAATTGCTAACTAAAATCTGGATTTTAAAAAGAATCTTTCATTAAAAAGCAATGCTGAATGCTCCTACTTAAGCCCCATTAAACCTTGATCAAGCTTTGGAGAAGCGTTGCTGAATTTCCTAAGAGAGATTTAATTCTAAGATATTTAAGTATATTCATCCAAGCCATAAAGTACGAGGCTTTCATTTGATGTAATTTTTAGATTTCTTATTCTTAAGCTTTATGAAATTATAGGATATGCTCAAAATTATTCTGCTTCATCAGAATCGCTTGAAAAACTAACTTAAGTAAATGTAACTGGAATAGGTATTTACGCGCGTCCATTTTAGCAAGTACTAGTATTAGTAATTTAAACTTGGTTTTTTTTCTCTTTACTAAATTTAAGAATTTATTCATGTTCTTGAATTTTTTATTTGCGATGGTCTTCATAGATAGGAGGAATGTTGTAAATAGAAGTGGAATAGTAAATGAAGGTGAAAGCAAATGTAACAAGCGCTGCAGCGAAGTTGCAAGATGTTTCTCATAGTTTATTGAATAAAATTATGAATTTTGTTATTTAATTGTATTTAAAAAAAGAGAAAGGTTTATATATTTAAAATAAGACTTTGTAAAATATGCATCGAGGAATTGGTTTCGGCGGTAAGACATTAAAAAGCATGCTTGAAGAATCAGAAAAACTCTTTAGGGAAACTGGTTATTATTATGGTCTCAGCGGTGATTTGCCTCTTAAATCAAAGGATCCTATAAAGTGGGAAGAGGCGCTCTATAAATTGCAGGCCGCAGTTATAACTGCTAGAGAAGTTTGTGTGCATATAGCAGCATCCCCAATAAGTAGGAGTATAAATGAAACATGCTTCACGCTATTTACACCAGAAGGAGATACAGTAGTATTATCAACAGGAATAATAGTCCATGTTCATACAATGAGCGAAGACATAAAATGGATGATTAGGAATTGCTATGAGGAGAACCCTGGAATCAAAGAAGGAGACATCTTCTGTAACAATGATCCAGCGCTAGGCAATGTGCATACATCGGATGTTCATACGATAATACCTATATTTCATAATAATGAACTTATTGGTTGGGCTGCCGGTGTTACTCACCAGGTTGATATTGGCGGAATAGTCCCTGGTCATGATATTACTGCTTCTACATCAAGGTTTGAGGATGGTCTTTATATAACTGCTGAGAAAATAGCTGAAAACGATGTCTTATTTAAGCACTATTACGAGAGATCTAGAAGGGGTGTTAGGACTCCTCTTTACTATGACCTTGATGAAAAGGCAAGAATAGCAGGAATATACATGATTAAGCGTTTTGTCCTCGATTTCATTAAAGAATATGGAATAGATTATTACATGCAGTTTATAAGAGAAGTAATAGAACAGAGCAGGAGACATTTCATAGCCAGAATTAAGGAGAGAACGGTACCTGGAAGAATTAGGGGAGTTTATTTAACTACCACTCCTTTTGAAAAAGAAGCATGGCAACCTCTCGCTCGTAAGAATTGGGTTCATCACTTACCACTAGAGGTTAGAATAGAGAAAGATGGAAGAGTTGTTTTAAATTTTGATGGTCAAAGTGGTCCTGGTCCATGGCCATGGAATGCATCATTTGCAGCACTTCTAGGTAATCTTTGGGTTAACTTAACTCAAGTGATTGGGTATGGCGAAGTGATAAATGAAGGGTTCAACTTAGCTTTAAAATTGGAATATTCTCCGGGTACGTGGATGTCCTGCGATCACATATATTATTTATCCAGACAATCACCGTGGTTCCTTACCACAACTCTTTTCAACATTTTACATCAAACATTCATGAGATCTTTCATTGCAAGGGGCTATATAGAGGAGGGCGCCTCTGGCTACGGTCCATCGTCAGATTTTGCACAAGGTGGTGGTTTTCTAAGCGGTAAGGCTATGGAACCTGCTGGATTCTACTTCCCCATAGCCACTTTTGAACCATCATGTGTTGGTCTTGGTGCTAATATGGTTAGAGACGGTATTGATTGGGGTTATGCTATGTTCAATCCTGAGTCAGATATGGGAGAGGCTGAGGATTGGGAGAGGACACAGAGAGGCTTTAGGTATTTATCTGGAAGGTTGGTGAAACCGAACACAGCAGGCTACGGTAGGAGAAGAGGTGGATCGGGATGGCAATATATGGCAATGTTCTACGGAATAACTGAAGCGGTGGGATATTTCCACAATAGAGTGCCCGGCGGAACATTTCCAGGATATCCAAATGCTACACCATATATTCTTTTTATTTTTGACACTAATATGGAGGAGATAATTGGGAAGAAGTTACCATATCCTCTTGGCGATGATCCAGACAATCCTGAAGCTGAGCTTCTTGTTAAGGGTAAGTTTGAACGGTTGCCCTACGGCGTGGCTTATCCCAGAAAGTTTAGGGAATACGATTTATTCTACGTTAAATTTAATGGCGGGCCTGGTTTTGGTGATCCCTTAGAGAGACCTTATGAATTGTGCGAGAAGGATGCTAACGACGGAATATACACTGAAAGAATTTTAAGGGATGTCTTTGGATGTATTGTTAGAAAGGAAGGCGATACCTACGTGGTAGATAGAGAAGCTTCTGAAAGGAGAAGAAAAGAAATAAGGGAACAAAGAAAGGCTAGATCTATGGATTTCAAGGAATTTTATATGTTAAATAGGCAGAAATTGCTTGGAAAGTTACCTGAACCTGTAAGCTATATGTATAAGGAAGTAATTTCATTATCCAAGAACTGGGGGTCTGAATTCATGGAATTTTGGCAACTACAAAAGGACTGGGTAAATAGATTATGAGTCGCAAACCTATCATATTAGGCAT
>Ga0081529_140204_pt1 | contig 12966 bp, 14 predicted proteins | sample EchGeymetagenome_FD_71012 | JGI IMG/M metagenome (GOLD analysis project Ga0081529, IMG submission 71012) | Ferrous microbial mat and aquatic microbial communities from Echinus Geyser, Yellowstone National Park, USA - transect B T=78-80 C v2... ...
CTTGGGAAGAATATGTTAAAAATGAAATAGTTGACTTATATAAGAAATCATCTGCAGTTTTAGATTTATTTGAACAAGCTGGACAACTACAAGGAAAAGATTTTGAAAAATTAGATGAAAGTACAAAAAGAATTCTCTTAGGAGGAGTAAGTCTTGATGCAACTACACAACAAATTGTGTTTACAAAGAATTCAAGTGCTAAGTTTTACAGAGACGTTTTTGGCTTATCAATAGACTATCATAAATATATAACAAAAAAATTGGCAAACTTAATGGTTGAAACATTTGTAGAGTTTAACAAGAACATAACAAGTTTACCTTTCTATTCATATGTAAAGAGTATAAGTATGCGTACTAAAAAGATCATTGATACGCTTAAATCTCGTTTCAATTTACCTGATATAAGCTATGATAAGGTTAATTTAAGTGATCCTGAAGGTGTGATTAATTCGCTTAGAAATCTATTTCAGTCAGCGCTTAATTTCTCTGCGGTATATAACCCGAAAACCTTCTTTATTACTAGCCTAAGAGGAAACATATATAAAGCATTTTTAGAAGCTTACAGTAAGCTCAAAGACGATGAGGCGAGAAAGAATTTATTCTCTCTATTCGGAGTTGACTTAATAATAGACTACTTCAATAATCAAAATCAGGACTACAAAATATATGGGTTTAGAGAGAATAGTATAGGATATGAAATCACAAATTTAGATGTAGAAGTTTACAATATGCTAAAAGGTATAGAGAATTACGTTGGGGATATAATTCAAATTACTCCAACTAGTATAATTAGTGATTATAAATCATTTCTTAAGACATGTAATATAGATTATAATAGTTATATTGAATGCGATATATCAAATCACAAAGTTTTATGGCGTTTATGGAAATCAGGCTCAACATCTCCTATTACTAGAAGTTTGGTAAATGCACTAGAAGACCTATCATACAGGTTGCTTATCGACTTAAAAATTAAAAGAATAGATCGTGAGAAGATAGAAACTGAACATTTACGTCCTTTTTATTGAGGTAAAATGAGTGAACAAGTAGGTTTAAATAAGAAATCTGAAAGTTCAGCAGAGGAAGAGGATGTACAAGAGAAAAGCCAAAACAAAAATCTCGACACAAATGCTAGTTCTAAATCTCAAAATATTACAGTAAGCGGTCTTAAAGAAACTGAAGATGTTGGAGGAAAGACTAAGGAGAGAAAATCCAAAGTAATTTTTAATAAACCACCAGAGGTAAGTTCATCTGAACTAGATGTTGAAGTTACTTTAACAGAACCTACAAAATCTAAACTGCTTTTTAAAGAGATTAGGTTAAACTTCGCTAAACTCCCCGCTATTTCAGTTAAATCTTTAGATTTAAGTAGTATTATTACTACTACCCAAATTACTAAAAAGTATTTGCCTCTTGTTTTTAATAAACTTCCAGTTGTTTCAACACAAAAACTTAATTTAACCGAATTTGATCTTACTTTATTATCTTATTCAACTAAAATATGGCCAAGATTACCTTTTCCTAAAAAGCCTCATGTTATCTCTACATCATTAAACACTGAAACAATTGTTGATGTATCGCATAAGGAACCAACTAGCGAAGTTAAAGAACCGAATGATGAACTTAAAGAATATAATGATGTAATCGAAGAAATCGACAAGGGAATAGGGCCATTTAGTTATATAACGCCAAACGAGTCAATTATAATAGTTTACGATGAAAATAAGGTAGGAGTAGAGGACTCCTTACAAGTAATAGCCAATGAGATATTGAAGAATCATGGAATATCTTTACCGAACGTAGTGGTGATAAAACAGTTTGAACAGCTTGAACAGTATATAAAGCAACTTGGAACAATGACAAAACTATTCGTTGTGGGAAATGAATTGTGTAAAGAAGAAGAAAAAATTGTAAGTACAATACAGAGCACTATTAAAGGAATAATAGGCACTTCATGTGTTATCTTAATGCCTTCTTGTTTGTATGAGAAATTATTTCACTTCATAGGAGGAAAGGCTAATTTGATACTTGTTGATTCTGACATTAAAATAGAAGGTGTTAAAACAACTTTTAAAGCAAACGTAAATGTCATCGAAACCATGGCTTACGGAGCTTCGGGATTGACTTTCAAAAATTGGCCTGGTTATGGTTCTTTAGGTAATTATAAAAATCCCTTTTATAATCTTCTTAGAAGAGCAGCAAAAGAATTAGAAGATATTGTAATGGAAGCTAAGAATCCTGACCTATTACTAAAAATCTTCAATGTTCAAGGTGGAGACGAGCATAAGAAATTAGAAAATTTATCAATTCTTTACCTAGTTAAGGAAAAGAATGCTAAGCTCGAAGATATTCGTATAGAAGAAGAGTTAGATGGGAAGAGGCCAGACATTAGGTGGTCAAATGTAATAATAGATGTTAAGACAAGTGTGGGAAGTGATGGAAATCCCATAACTCCACCAATTGAGATGATCGATGTTGTAGAAAAATATCATAGCAGCGCTGATGAAATATGGGTTGTGTTCAGACCGTTACCGCTTTTAATTTATCTGAGAAAAGTTATAGAAGTAAGAAAGGCACTAATGAAGAAATATAATAAAAAGATAGAAATAATGGTACCTGCTGAGAAGGATGGAAAGATAACTCTATTAAAATTAAATGGGTTCATTAAGGAACTAAAAGAATACTATCATAGCATTAAATAGAAGGTTATGGCAGAATTACGATAAACTTTTTTAAAGGTTAAACGTGAAAATGTAGATTGTCTTTATTAATTCAATCTAAACTATTTTGTTTGCGACTAATTAAAATTTAATATAAGGAAAAATTAGAAAATTTAGAGAGAAGCATCAATAAAAAACAATAACTATGAATTATTCATTAAATTACTTATAATATAATTTTTAACATTAGGATATCTCTCAAGCAAATATTTAAATACTTTTATAAGATTAATTGCTTGAGTAATATAATCATAATTTTTAAATTTGATATAATTCTTTGGATTACCTGTTGTAATTCCGAATGTTACCCTCCATATTTAGTAACACTTAATGCTAGAGATAAGTTATTGGTGTACAATGGAATAAAATGTTCCCATTTCCCTTGTTTTGAATATTCGCTTAAAGCTTTCTCAATTTCTTCACATGTTATACTTTCAAGTCCGTGCAATTTTAAATTGTCTTTGACTTCAATATCTTCAAACACTACTTTCTCTAGTTGCTGTAGATCAATATTGATTTTTTTCCATTCCAGATCTTCCTCGATATCAAAAACTAAATGTGAAAGACTTATTTTTGATAATTTATTTTTTATATCTAAAGATTTAAAATTTTTTAAGAAGAATTCCTTCCAACCTGTATATTTTAAATTAAGTATATTATTTAATAAACAATACATCTCATCAACCATATTAAATTTTTTAAGATTTATTCGATTCTTAGGTCTTACTGTATGAAAAGTAATGAAAAATGATTTGGTGGAATCTGATTTAGGAGGAGCAACCGTCAAAGATATGCCTAAGAAATTAGTATCGGCTATAGGAATCCTTATGAGAGGTATTCTTTTTACCTCGTCTAACTTTTCAGGAATAATTGAATCAATATTTTGTGCTATTTTGCTTATTCTCTCAAAAATTTCCATCGACGTTATATTATATTTGATATGTAGATATAAATTTATTAGCTAGTCTTGTTACAAAAAGAAATATGAGAAAAATTACAATTGAAGAAGTTAATAGAATAATTGAAACAAATAATATACCATATGGACAGGACATTATTCTCTCATCGGATATTGATACATCTTCTTGTGAAGAATTCTTTGGCACGAGATGCTCATATAACATTCATGTAACAAGTAGTAGAAGCGCACATAAAGATAGGTTTGATCCCAGATTTAAATGGAAAGAGCATTTAGATTATGATGTAAGAATACCTCATCAAGTTATTACTATAGGGGTGCCAACTATAACCGGGGCAACGATAGGAGGATTATTGAACCGAAATAAACCATTAAAAGGTCTCATAATAGGAGGAATATTCGGTTTTCTAGTTGGACTATTAATCGAGACTATTACATGAAAAGTCTTTTTAAAACGGTATCATCGTAGTCAATACTTGGGAATTCATTAAGTTAATGTCATGGATAGCATTTTGATCGCCTAAAACTTTCATATATCATCTTGCTTTTAAATCATATCAAACTTGCTAGTTCCTCTACACCGGCTTTAATAGTTGTGACCAGAAACTCTACTTCTTCTTCGATTAACTTAAGTTTTTCAATATCCTGACATATCTTCTCTCTATTCCCGACATTATTTATTAGCTCAGGATATCTACCAGCAGTTTCATACATTGCAAGGCATAGATATACATTGGATAGATAAGCAAATAAATAGCTAGAGAAAGGTAGGTAGATATAGATGTTTTTTTATATAGGTTACCACTCCCGGTTCTATAGCCTTCCAGATATCCTCTTTTAAAGACGATTTGATAATTTCCATAATTTGTTGTTCTGTAGCAGTAGATTTTTTTAAAGATTCATACATTTGTTCTCTTAACAGCTTGTAGTTTTCTATAAGTAGTTTGAAACCTTCAAGTTTTTCTTTGTTTATACACGGAAACGATTCTTCAACAAACTTTCTTTCCCTACACATATGTTCGATATTTTCACGAATATCTTGAGGTGGCTCTAATTTCTCAATATAATTTCGCAGATAATCCTCAAGAGATTGTTTAAAGAATTCATCAAAGATAAATTGCACGTACTTAATTATGTAGTTTTTCTCTTTATAGAAAACTTCGTAGATGCCACAAATAACGTGTAAGAAAGTTTTGTGCGGTGCATGTCTTATCTTTTTAGGTTTTAATTTATCATTTAGAGTCTTAAGTTTCTCATGCAACTCTAATATTTCTGTATATTTATTTTCATCTGCTTTACTAATCTCTTTATCAACTGTTTTTATTAAAGGTTCAATCCATGATTTAAAGTAAGCTAAGAGGAACGCTTTAGCAATTTTCTCAGAAGCTTGCTGTAGCATATAGAGAGAACTCTTCTACCAATGTAGAAAACTTCATCATTGTTGCTACAAGTGTCTAATTTTAGATTTTCCATTAGCCTTTTCGCTACCTGCAAATCCCAATAGGCTTCTTTGGCAAAATTTCTAGCAATTCTAATTCTAGCTTGTGCATTGGCTGACATAGTTTAGTAAATTATTGAATAATATCATTATTATTTTTTAAAATTTAAATATAAAAAAGGTAAAGCTAATAAATTATAGATGGAAGTATCACTAGATGTATCGCTTAAAATTAATGATTTAACTATTAAAGGAATAGAAAATTTAAAATGGTTAAACTATTTCGCTCCTCAAGTAATTCTTCCTGAAAAAACCGCTGATTTCTTTCTGTTACATCCACATCATCTCATAATCTATAGATCTAAAGAGCTCAAAGTTGTGGCGATACCTAGCGTTGGAGGTAAGCTGAATGATTTACAAAAAGTTGAACCACATCTTGAGGATCTAACTAAAAGGGCAACGTATGGTTATAGCGATCTTTTTGGATATTTCCTTAGACATCTTTTTCCTTTATTTCAAGATACTTTTAATGAAATATCTAAAGTATCAGATAGTAAAGAAGAAATTCAACTGAAAATTATCCATAAATTTATTGAGAAGATGCGGAGACAACCTGAAGTTACTTCAGATATATTTACAGGAGTTCCGTTACCGTTTATTCAATTCCTTCAAATAAGCCTTGTTGGTCATCTTTCAAGGTATATTTTGGACAAAACTAAGAAATTGATAAAAGGATTAGAATCTTCATATCTTCAGTCTGCGGCAGAATCATTTGAACCTCTTCAAAAATTGACTTTGGCTCTCTTTAGTTCAAATATAATTTATCCTCTCTTATTTACAAGTGTTTGCACCAATCCAATTGCTCCTCATTATGATTTTCTGTTGTCAAATTCACCTTTGACTGAAGGAAAATGTAGAATATGCGAAAGTTCAGCCATTACTTTTAGCATATACCTAATAATGGAACCTTATGCATCTTTTAAATTAGACCAGCGGGATTTGAGCTATGTAATTGCTTCATATCTTTCAATCAAAAGCGCACATCAACTTGACTGCTATCCGGAAGTTAAGGTCGAAAAAGATTCAAATGAGGAGGAAATAGATGTTTTTATCAGGAATTGGATCACAGGTGCAATAGCTATAGCCGAATGTAAAGTTCATGAAAATCCACTACCTACGTATGACACAAAAGTAAATATGATTAAACAAGACTTGCAGCAACTCATAAGAAAAATGAACTATGTTAATGCTAAGTTTGGATACTTAATAACCAATCTTCACTTTGAAAATGATGAAGAGATTAATAAAGTATTAGAAGATGCAAAAAGCAAGCTGAAAAATGGCCTACCATCCAATGTTAAGCTTATAGGAAAAGTTAAAGGTAGGAATGTCATTACAGAATGGGGTTCGATTCTCTCCGATCTTAAGCAAAGTTGAATAAAGTATCTAAAGAATATTCTTCAGGCTTATGATTAAGATTAATAATTTTTAAACTATAGAATTTTTCAAGTTTCGCCACATCAAAATATTAGAACATTGTAGCTAAGAAAATCGGAGAAAATATCTTGGTTTTCACTTTAAATATTTGCATTTACCTTCCAATTTTACTTTTAACATTACTTCCTTAATATTGTTTATGCATTTATCTATTTTAGTTGCTATATCTTGTATCATATTTCTTACTTTCTCTGCTTCCGTACTGGTGTAAAACTTATTCCCTAAGCGTGTAGTTTCATCGAGCCTTTCTTTGATAGATTGATATATGTTTGGCCATCTTGATTTATCAACACCTAATGCTAAGAATATGATAGCTTGTCGGTATACGGGAACAGGATAATATATAAGAATAGGTCCTTTAGGTTCAAGCTCCTGTTTAAGTGTTTTGAACTCTGCATCATCTTCAATAACCCTAAGTAAATTTAAAATAGCTTGTAGGTATTCTTCATACTTAGTTTTAATCCATGTTTCTACGTTTTCTAAATCTCTGTAAAGATTTGGATAATGATTCTTCAAATCCTCGTATAAAAGTGGATCGACGTCAAATCTATTCTTAAAGGAGAATAGCCTCCACCATGGATTCTCCTGTTTCAGCTCTGCAGATATATTATAAGGATCCCAATTAGGACCTCCTTCTCCTAACTCAAAATAATGTCTTAATTCACTAAGCGAGTTGCTAAGAGGAATAAGACAACTGTTTTTAATATCTGTAAGATGCTTCTCTTTTAATCTTATATTTTCTCTCCATCGTTCAATAAAATGCCATGAAATTACTGGAGGAATTAAAATGCTAAGAACATAAAGCAATATTTGCAATATTTCCCAGCTCATGTTCCGATCCTTACACTCCAAATCATGAGTTAAATAATTTAAATAACATAGTTAGGCTGGATCCTATAATTTTGTTTCTTCTAAACTGCGAACTCATTCTCATGATATAATTTTCTTGCCTATACTAAATATGCAACACTTCATTTAAAGCAAAGTTAATATCTTATTTAGTTAAAATTATAAAAATGCGATGGGATATCAAAATGTTTAATATAATAAATCAGATTTCTGAGTTTTTTAGCACTGTCACAACCATCGTTAAGGGAATAATTGAGCGGCGCTATAATAGAAAGTTATTGGAACGTCGTGCGATTATTGAATTAATAAGGTTTTTCATAGTACCATTAAAAGAGTGGTTTTATGACCAAATGGGCAAAGATACGGGCGGCTTTGAAGAATTTAATGTAGAAAAACTACAATTCTTTCTAAAAAATTCAAATTTTCGAGAAACACATACTTTACCACCTTTAGAGATACTCTATACACACTTTAATTCTTTAATTGAAAGATTGCCTCATAAAAGTGAATGGAATGAAAAAGTGCAGGAATATAATAAGCTAACATATGATCTAAATAAAAAATTAAGTGAACTAGAACATAATGTAAGGAAATTTTTAGATGAAAATCAAGATGTGAAAAGAATTTATGATGATAATGCTGAAGCCAATAAAAAATATCCCCGTTATGATTCTTTTAAATATAAACTAGCTCGAAAGTTTTACCAACAATATAGAAGTAGCTTAATTGGCAATGCACTAGCTGGTGCTTGGTTTTACGCAGGTAAAGAAATATTCGAGCAAGTAATATTCCATAATAAACCTATTCTTGAGGAAATAGAGAAATTAAAAGAAGAACGTAAACATGTTCTAGAAAAGCTAATTTCTATTTTGGAACAATTACAGACACATCTTATGAAAGAATATAACATTGCTCATTTCAAAGAAGTCTCAGTTACCTTTATATCTCCTAACCCTGGAATGGAGTTTTAACGATGGATGATTAATAAAAGACTTTGTTTTCTCTTCACCAAACCTGAACAATGATACAAAGGGTAAGTTGGTTTCTTTAATTGACACATAAAGAGGTTAAATTATGCTCTTTATGTCTAAATGGAGAGCAAATGAAGATAAAAAACATTTTTGTCCATAGTTTATAAAGGTTGCTATTTTAATTAACCAGATATAACTTAAAGCATGGATACCAAAAATTATTGTGTTTTGTTTTCAGATTTCATAAAAATAATAAAAAGTATATAAAATTAATTTAATTAAATAATAGGCAGTATGTTTCGTGATATATTTAAGCGGCGTTTAGAGAAAGGACCCATGCTTAAAAGGTTGAAGGAGGAATTCTTTAAGGCAGCCACACAGATTCTTGATGCAGAACAATTTTTCGTTAAGTTACGTGAAGACTTAAAAAATCTCAACAATTATTGTCTAATCATATCTCCATTCCTTAACAAAATAACCGTAAATAAGCTCTGCAATTATGAAGAAGTTAAAGATGTTATAAGAAAAGGAGGAAGAATAATAGCTGTAACGAGACCTCTTAATACTGATGAGGTTGAAGATATTAAGGAACATGATGAATGCATAAAAATTTTGAGAAGTCATGGCATTAAAGTTATTGAACATTCAAGAGTTCATTTTAAGTCTGTCATAATTGATGATTCAATAATTTATCTTGGCTCTATAAACCCATTAAGCATAGTCACATTAAAATATATACCAGCAGACTATATGCTTAGGTTTGTGAGCGAAGCCTTAGTAGATGAGATTATTGAAAAATTTCCAGAACGTGAAGAATGGTTTAAATGAACTAATTTTTTGATAAAGCAATTCTACAATACTCATTAAAAATATTCTTAGAAACTACTCTTTATTTTTGATATAGAAATTACCTGTAAGCCTTTGCTACGAATTTTGACCAAATTAAACGAATTTCTTAAACTCAAATATAATATTAAAAAGATTCTTTTGAAATATTTATAGAATGGGATTGTTAGTTATAGCCAAAGACTCGTAGATTTCGCCTTTAATTCTACTCAGCCCAATAGTAATGTTAAACTTTTTCTCTTTCATGTAAATAGCCAAGTAGTTTCTTTCATACTCTTTTCTTCTGCTCATAAATTCTTTATATTCTTTTGCTTCTATACGAGGACCGCATTTAGGAGTTGCTACAAGAGAAGAAACCGAATTTATTTTAAAATGTATAACATCTTTAATATTTTACATAAACTCCCTTTTGAAAAACGAAAGAGTAACATAGATTCTTGAAAATGTTTAAAATTTTATTAAAATACTTTGACTTATATCAGTGTTTCAATCAAAGAATAGACTAAAGAAGACTCATTTATTTCTATTCATATAAAGTGATAGGAGAATATGTTGAAGACAAAAATTTAAGAGAATTTAGCTGTTTAGAATAGTTTCCTGAATATATTGAAGCTTTGCATTCTAAGTAAAGAAATTCAATTTTCATTATTTCTTTATATTTTTCAAGTCCATCAAAATACTTCCTTTGGTAATATCAATTCAGTATTATGACCAAAAATATGTTTAAATTCAACCAGTTTTTCTAAAATATAAAGCAATAACAGTACATACTTTTCCACAATCGAGAGTTAAATATTATTTAGATCTTTTATTATTATAATTATTATTAGTATATTGATCTTATATCAATTAAAACCAAATATCAATATAGATTACGAATTAGAATGTAGTAGAACTATTGAACTATTTTTGCTTTAGAATGATAATCTAAATAAGGTTCTGTTTATTTGCAATAACTGCAATGAAATTATTCTTATATGCAAGGACCCAACTAGCTGGACAAACGTGAGCAAGGCTAGATTTATTTGCAAAAGAATTGAATGCTCTAGCGAGCATTACACAAAGAGTCTAAGACAACTTCTAAAAACTATTTAGTAGACATTTAACTCGTTACACTCTTCATCAAAGCTATATTAGCTAAGATTGAGGACTTTTCCTAGCTCTTAGTAAAACTCCAACAGTAGCCAAAGTCATCCCGGTGCCGACGGCAGCTATTATTAAACCTGTAATTCGAAATCTATCATCTACAACAGTTCTTTGATTAGTAACACTTGTATATTCAATATTCACCACGTAATTCGTAGTAGTATATGGTATAGTCGTTATAACATATTCTGTCGTTGTCTTATATTCTGTTTCTGTCCAAGTTAATACATCTGGGTCTGCATAAAAAGAAACCTTAGCATGGCCAGTGCGATCATAATAATATAATGTTAAAGTATACTTTCCTGGATTTAAGTAAATGACGGTGCTTTTTTCGGTATAATAATGATCTCCCCATAAATCTATGATTAAAGTATCGCCCAAGTAAAGCTATGAACCGTCATCACTCCCAATAGTGAAGCTTACAGGTCCATATTTAGCTACATATATAGTAGCTGTAGCAATAAACCCTATGTAATCTGAATAGTCACCGTACACTTTACCTGTGTCCCAGTTATATGTAAAAGTTGCTGGAAAAGTTGAATAACCGACTGGTGCTCCCCACAATCCTTCACCTGTGATTGTTCTCCATTCAACATACCATGTTGTTGTCTTTATGGCTTGTTCAGACTTGATAACCTCTACTGGTCTAGTGGTTTGGATTGGAATAATAGTTGGAACTGGTTTGGTTACTTGTGTTGGAACAGTTTCAACGTATGATTCGGTTCTAGGTATCGATCCTATAACAAAAAGTCCTATTCCGACAAATAAAACTATTATTCCAAGAATTAAGATATTTTTCAGCATAATAAACATATAAATTAATAATATATAAAACTTGTATATATGGTGTGTAAAGTATTAACCTAACCAGTCTTAGACACATTCATCATTCTCCTTATGTTTGGGTCTATGTAAAAAGTTGCATCTGAGTGTTGAGTGGAACTAAGTCTCAGTTATTCTGCATTGAATTCCGATTTTCTTTAGATAAGTAATGCCCCTGCAGTATCATCAATGCCTATACCAACATAATTTTAACTTAGACTTTCTATTACATTAATAAAATAAACATTCTCAAAATTTATTCAGTTATGACTTCAACTCCTGTATTTTCTAATATGGCTTCTTTTTTATCTAGGAAACCAGAATCAAAGGTAACAAAGTATTTTATAAACTTTTTCTCAGCTAGCTGACCCGCATAAACAATATGAAGAAGATCTAATGTTCTCAATTTTAGGTTATCGGCCAACCCGATAGCATCGAAGAATTTGTGAAAGAGTTTCAACTGGTCAAAATCTCTCAATTTAGCTTCATCTGAAATTAAATGAAGAGAAATGAGTTGAAGAAAATATTTGACTGTTATTAATAGTTTAATTTTTTGTTATTTCTTCAATGTCTGGAGGCAACCTATATCTTTGAATATTTCTCGATATCACTAAGTAGAGTTCTACCAACGTAATTGGCGAACCGTAAAACTTATCTTGTCTAAGTTTTTCTACAATATTTACAGCTTTATTATGATGAGGATCTCCTTCAACACAATACGCAATAATAACAGAAGTATCTAAGTAAGACATTACTACTATTCACGTAATTCCTGAACCATACGTGTAGCATCAAAGCCCGGTAAAGCTCTCGGTCTCACTTTTGATTTGATCATAATTTTAACCAAATAATCGATTAATTCAGACTCGCTGACATTATTTTCTCCTAACCACTTAACTGATAAAACAATTTTATACTTATCATATGGAAAATAATCAACGAGTTTTAACTATAGTTCTAAAGCCTCCTTAGCTGGAAGATTTACTGTAATTCTGGCCACTCTTCCATAGAGCTCATCTTCATATACCTCTATGCTATAAGCACAGCCTGAAAACGTAGCCATCAAGCTAGAGATGTAGTCTTGCAGAATCAATAGAACGTCCATAATCTCACCTTCGCTATATATCTACTTTCTACACTTATGTATTTTTATTCTGGTTTTATAATATTTTACTGGTATACTGAGACGGGCAAATTAATTTAATATACTTTCTTTGTAACTAGCCTAAGAGGAAACATACTTAAAGCAATTTTTAGCTTAGCTTATTTATTATCAGCCCAACCAATCCAAGATCAAGTCTATCATTCTCCTTATGTTCGGATTCGTGTAAAAGGTTTCATCTGGATGTGTTGGCGGAACTAAGTCTCTGCTATCCTGTACCAGCATTACTATTTTCTTTATAAACAACACTCTCTACAATTTCATCAATATCTATACCGACATTATTCGAAATATCTCTTATAGATACCCTATGTGGATTTCTCCTAACATATTTTAAAATATTCCATTGCTCTTTACTTAAGTACGGCAAGTCATCCTTGAAGATCATTAGCCTATTTTGTTGTAACTTCCAATGGAGTCGAATTTAACAGTAAATTTCGGAGATTCTTTTTAGATTTTAATTTCTTTGAAACTGTCACATGAAATTTTTCATTCAAAGTTACGAATTCGATGCAGTAGTATGTAATGATCAATATTAGATCAATGAGTAAACTAATAATTAATTTAATTTATTCTTACGTTTTCGAATACGCTTT
>Ga0081529_137191_pt1 | contig 12965 bp, 15 predicted proteins | sample EchGeymetagenome_FD_71012 | JGI IMG/M metagenome (GOLD analysis project Ga0081529, IMG submission 71012) | Ferrous microbial mat and aquatic microbial communities from Echinus Geyser, Yellowstone National Park, USA - transect B T=78-80 C v2... ...
GACACAAAAACTGGCAAGTTCTTTTCACAGCCTTTGCCTTCTCTTGCCTTGAGAGTTATAGAGACTTTTCTCCCTTGAAAAGAGTAATGATTTCAAGGGATTGGGCAAGAATAGCAAACAGGTTAGTTCCTGTACTTGGTGCAGGGACTACAAGTATGCCACGGTTTATGACACTTCCAAAATACCGCCTGTTGGGGTTGAAAGTGTCTGAAATGGCGGAATATAAATACCCCAACTCAAGCTGTACAGAGCAATACAGTTTTGTACAGTTTGGTTGACCAGGCAAGATATGGATGTCTTAGAAATTATGAAGATAATACCACACAGATATCCGCTTTTGCTGGTGGATAAAATATTGGAAATGGAACTTGGAAAACGTATAGTTGGACTTAAAAATGTGAGTATGAACGAGCCTTTTTTTCAAGGGCATTTTCCCGGATATCCTTTGATGCCAGGTGTTTATATGCTTGAGGCTATGGCTCAAGTGGGTGGAATATTGATGATAAAAAGTCTTGGGCTTGAAATAGGAAAATATGCAGTGGTGTTTGCCGGTATAGATGAGGCGAGGTTTAAAAGGCCAGTATATCCAGGAGATCAGCTTATAATGGAACTTGAAACCATATCTCTTAAAAAAACCATATCAAAAATGAAAGGAGTAGCTACGGTAAACAATCAAGTGGTGGCAGAGGCAATTTTGATGGCAGCTGCTAGAGAGCTTGAATCTATTAAAAAATGAGGGTTTTGTATACTTTTAATAATCCTTGGTATTACCACATGGCCCTTGACGGGGTTTTGCTTTCTTTAAAAGCCCAAAACAAAATACCAAATACGCTTAGATTTTTGAGCTTTGATCCAGAATGTGTACTAATAGGTTATCATCAAAATCCCTACGATGAGGTAAATTTAGAGCTTTGTAAATCTTTAAATATAGATATAGGAAGAAGAAAAACAGGAGGAGGAGCTATATACTTTAACAAAGCTCAAATAGGATGGGAAGTAGTGGCCTCTTTAAAGGATTTTAATATAAAAAACTATGAAGAGCTTTCTCAATTCATGTGTGAAAAAGTGGCAAAGGCTTTGTCAAGTTTTGGTCTAAACGCCAAGTATAGACCAAGAAACGACATCGAGATAAACTCTAAAAAAATATCTGGTACTGGTGGGGTTTTACAAGATGGGGCTTTTTTGTATCAAGGTACGATACTTATAGATTTTGATCCAGACAAAATGGCCTCTTTGCTAAAAATACCTTACGAAAAACTCCAAGACAAAAATATATCTTCTGCCAAAGAAAGAGTAACTTCTTTAAAACAAGAGCTTGGTTATGCCCCATCTTTTGAAGATATTGCAAAAGCCATAGAAAAAGAGTTTGAAGAGTTTGGTTTAGAACAAGAAGATTTAACACAAGAAGAGATTAAACTTTTGAATGAGATTTCTAACAAATTAAACTCAAAAGAATGGGTATTTGAAAATGAGATTGCAGATAAGCTTATAAGCACAAAAACCATACGTACCAAAGCAGGGACTTTTAAAATAAGTTTTAAAATAGATAAAACTAAAAGGCTTTTAGAATATATAATTATAAATGGAGATTTCTTCGCCACACCACCAACTGCCATCAAGGATTTAGAAAGCTATCTTAAATTTTCTTACTTTGATGAGATAAAACAAAAGATAAAAACATTTTTTGGCAATACAAACCTAAAAATTTCTTTTATGACAGATGAAGAGTTGTCTGATATTATTTTAAAAGCTATAAATGAATAAAACCTTATACGAAAAATATGCGGTTGTACAAAAACAAGCGGCAGATAACCTTTTAGAAATTATAAAACATTTAGACTACGAAAATGCCCTCGATGTAGGGGCTGGTACTGGATTTTTGGCTAAACACCTCAATAAATGCTTAGCTCTTGATATTGATAAAAGCCTAAAAATTTATCATAAAAGCTTTTTGGTAGGAAGCGCTGAAGAACTTCCTTTTAAAGATAAGAGTTTTGATATGGTAATTAGCAATTTTGCTTTGCATTTGTGCAACACAGAGCTATCTATAAAAGAGATGATTAGAGTATCAAAAAAATATGTAGCTTGTTCTTTTCCAATAAGGGGGAGTTTAGAAAATTGGATATACGAATTTCCAGATGAGAATAGAGTTTTTGAGCTTTTAAAATCAAAAAATATAAAAGTATTTGAAAAAAGAGTATACTATCTTGATTTTACAAAGCTTGAATTACTTAAGTTTATTAATAAGACTGGCAAGCCAAAGAAAAAATACAGCAATTATTTCATTAGTAAATCACAGATAAAAAATACATTATTAAAAGTAGAAAATCCTTCTTTTATTGTGTTATCATTTTTAATAGAGGTGTGAAGACATGAAAAAAATTTTTGCAATATTATCTGTGTTTGCCCTTTTGTTTTTAACAAACTCCTGCGTGAAGAAAAGTAGGGTAGAACAAGCTACCTCAACTCAGCAACCATCTAGCCAATATCAACTCAACCTAAATGTACCAGTTTTAGCTCAAATGCAGAACGAACTTGTACAAATTGTCAAAAAAGTCTCTCCTTCTGTGGTAACGATATTTTCTACCCAAGAGATAAACGTACCTCTTTTCCCGCAAATACCTGGTTTTGACCTTCCAACACCTTCGATACCACAAGAAACAAAAGCTCTTGGGTCCGGTGTTATATTTAAATACAACAAGCAAAACGATACATTTTATATACTTACAAACAACCATGTTATAGCTCATAGTAAAAGCGTAGTGGTAAGTTTCGGTAACAACGAGCAACATAGAGCTACAATAGTGGGAGCTGATCCAAAAACAGATTTAGCTGTATTGAAAGTAAGCGCAAAAGGAGTAAGTGATCCAAGCTCTAGAGTAGCAACGCTTGGTAATTCAGATACACTCCAAGTGGGTCAAATCGTGCTAGCTATAGGTAATCCTTATGGCCTAGATAGGACTGTGACGATGGGGGTTATATCTGCTTTACATAGGAGTATAGGTTTAACTCAATATGAAAATTACATACAAACGGACGCTGCTATAAACCCAGGCAACAGCGGTGGTCCTCTTGTGAATATACAAGGCCAGGTAATAGGTATAAACTCTGCTATGGTAGAAGGTGGTCAAGGTCTTGGCTTTGCCATCCCTATAAATTTAGCAAAATGGGTATCTTCTCAAATTATAAAACATGGTTATGTTACAAGGGGATGGATAGGTGTAATGATACAACAAGTAACACCTAACTTAGCAAAAGCTTTAAAAGTTCAAAACGGAGCTGTGGTAGTTCAGGTTATGCCAAATGGTCCTGCAGATAAAGCCGGTATAAAAGTAGGGGATGTTATAGTGGGTATAGACAACGAAAATATAAAAACTGTGCAACAGCTTCAATTTAAAGTGATGGAGACAAAACCTGGCACTACTCTTACATTTCACATAGTAAGAAATGGAAAGCCCATAGACTTAAAAGTAACTATAGGAAAAATGCCTACAAACCCAATGTCTGTTAGTGAAACTCAAACTACGACAGATATTGGTATATCTGTAGCAAACCTAACTCCACAACAGATGCAAACTTACGGCGGTGGTGTTTATGTGGTAAGCGTAGCCCCAAACAGTCCAGCAGCTGGTTCTCTTCAACCTGGAGATGTGATACTAATGGTAAACAACCATCCTGTGAACTCTGTAAGTGATTTTAAATCGCTTGTATCTCAATATGTAAAATCTGGATATGTGCTGTTTTTGGTGGCAAGGGATGGGCAAAGGTTTTATGTAAGCATACAAACAAGGTGAAACATATAAAAGGGGTTTATTATGTATTCTGATAGCGAACAAGAGATTATCAATCAATATATGAAGCGAGTCTCTAGTGTAAAGCTTTTAACGCCTCAAGAAGAAAAGGAGCTTGCTAAAAGAGCGAAAGCTGGCGATAAGGAAGCCTTAAAAGCTTTAGTAGAAGCAAACCTAAGATTTGTGGTAAGCGTAGCAAAGCAGTATATGGGATATGGCATACCCTTGTCTGAGTTAATAGCGGCTGGAAACTTGGGTCTTTTAGAAGCGGCTACAAGGTTTGATCCAGATAAAAACGTAAAATTTATATCCTATGCTGTGTGGTGGGTAAGACAAGCTATAATGCAAGCTTTATCTCAACAAACCGGAGCGGTGAGAATACCTGTAAAGCACTCCCATCTTATAAGTGCAGTGGGTCTTGCTTACAATGAGCTTTTAAAAGAACTTGAAAGAGAACCTACTTATAAAGAAATAGCAGATTATATAAACAAGAAGAATATTATTAGAGAGTTTAAAAAAGAAACCGGTTTTGCACCTACGGAAGAGGAGTTAGAGCAATCGATGAACCAAGAGCATAAGTATACTGTAACTGAAGAGGATGTAAAAAAATGCCTTCAGATATGTAAAACGCCTCTTTCTTTGGATACGCCGGTGGGAGACAATCCAGATACTCTTTTTGTGGATCTTCTTAGTATATCTGACACAGACGAGATAGAAGAGGGTGTTATAAAAGATGTATTGGAAAAGGAGTTGCACGATATAATCAGTAAACTTCCGGAGAAAGAAAGAAAAGTCCTTGAGCTAAGGTATGGTCTCAATGGCAATGAACCTCTAACGCTAAGAGAGATAGGAGATGCTTTGGGTATCTCAAGGGAAAGGGTAAGGCAGTTAGAAACAAGGGCTATTAAAAAACTAAGAAGCTTTGCTTTAAAAAGACATTTAAAAGATTTCTTAAGCTAAATGGATGGTTTTTATATAGGCTATAAGCCAGTTGGTATATCATCTTCGAAGTTTGTACTTGATATTTCTAAAAGCCTAAACACAAAAGCAGGACACACTGGTACCCTTGATTTAGAAGCAGAAGGTATTATGATAGTAGCTCTTGGTCAAGCCACTAAGTATACACAGTATTTCAATGTACTTCCAAAAACTTACGAGGCAAAGGGTATACTTGGTATAAAAACAGATACCCAAGATATCTCAGGAAATGTTATACAAAAAATAGAAAATGTAAATATAACCTGTGAAGAGCTAAAAAGCGTCATTGAAAAATTCAAAGGCAAAATAACCCAAATACCCCCCATCTACTCCGCCAAAAAGATAAACGGTAAAAAAGCTTACAAATTGGCAAGAAAAAATCAAGTCCAAAGCATAGAGCTAAAGCCTATAACGGTAAACATCTATAGTATTGAGCTTTTAGAATGCGACATACCAAAGTTTTATATAAAAGCTGTTGTTTCAACCGGCACTTACATAAGAACGCTTATAAACGATATAGGAGACACTTTAAAAGTGGGTGCTACTACACTTATTATAAAGCGTACTGCCATAGGTAAATTTGACAATGAAAGCGTAGGTAAGGTTTATTCTATTGAAGAGGGTCTTTATTTTATACCGTCTTTGGTTTTAGATAATTCTTTTATTAAAAGCCTAAAACAAGGCAAAATACTTACATATCAATCTCAGGATGGAATGTATAAAATTTTAGGGGAAGATGGTACATTTCAAGGATTAGCGCAGATAAAAAATAATCTTTTAAAAGCTGTCAGAATGCAGAGTCAATGATGAAAATCATATTGACAAAATATAAAAATATGTTATTATTAAATGCAAGAGATAAAGGTATATTTGAATATAACAATTCAAGTATTCCCGCGTCTCAAATTTTAGGAGGTTTTAGTTCCATGGGCATCACAGGCACAGTTAAGTGGTTCAGCAAAGAAAAAGGTTATGGATTCCTCACAAGGGATGATAACCAAGGCGACGTTTTCGTTCACTTCTCAGCAATCGACCCAAACAGACAAGGTTTCAAAACTTTGGTTCAGGGGCAAAGAGTTGAATTTGAGGTAGACCAAGATTCAAAAGGTCCAAGAGCAAAAAACGTTCGCGTTTTATCTTAAATGATATAAAATCCTATGCCCTTGCTTTTAGCGGGGCATATGGATCTTTTAAATTTATATAATTTAAATTTATATAAAAAATAAATAATTTATTCAAAATTAACATATAAAATCTATAAAAATTTTCTTTAATCAAATTAAATCAAAATTTTATCAAAATCAAAATATAACCTCTGATATAATATTAGTCTAATCTTAGCTGGAGGTTTTCTATGAAATTACATGAGCATCAATCCAAGGAATTGCTCAAGAAATACGGCTTACCTGTTCCTGAAGGGTATGCTGCTTTTAACGTTAAAGAAGCAAAAGAAGCAGCTCAGGCTCTGGGAGGTTATCCATTGGTGGTAAAAGCCCAGATTCATTGTGGCGCCAGAGGAAAAGCTGGCGGTGTAAAAATAGTAAAATCTGATGAGGAACTGGAAGCGTTTTCTGAATCTATTCTTGGAAAAGTGCTAAAAACGGTTCAATGTCCAAATGGAAAAGTAGTTTCAAGGCTTTTAATAGAAAGAGCTACTCCTATAGAAAAAGAGTTTTATCTTAGCATCACATTAGATAGATCAAATTCAAAAATACTTATAATGGCTTCTAAAGAAGGTGGTATGGAGATAGAGGAGTTATCTAAAGAAAAACCAGATGCCATCATAAAAGAGTATGTGGACCCAGTTCTTGGTATAATGCCTTATCAGACTAGAAAACTCTCTTTTGCACTTGGTTTAAATCCATCTTTGTTTGGTAAAATAGTTTCAAAGCTATATCAAGCTTATATGGATTTGGATGCTTCTTTGGTGGAAATAAATCCTCTTGTACTTACAAAAAATGGAGATATAGTGCTTTTGGATGCAAAAGTAGAAATAGATGATAACGCAGCTTTTAGACACAAAGATATAGAAGAGCTTGAAGATATCACTCAAATAGATCCGCTTGAAGTGGAAGCCAAAAAGTACGGTTTAAATTATATAAAGCTAGAAGGTAATATAGGATGTATGGTAAATGGAGCTGGGCTTGCCATGACTACTATGGATATTATTAAATTGGCTGGTGGGGCACCTGCAAACTTCCTTGATGTAGGAGGTGGTGCTTCTGTGGAGCAAATAGCCAACGCCTTTAGGATACTTACATCCGATGAAAATGTAAAAGCTGTTTTTATAAATATATTTGGTGGGATATTGAGGTGCGATAGGCTTGCTCAAGGTTTGATAGAAGCTGCTAAAATGGTAAATATAAAAATCCCTGTGGTGGTAAGATTAGAGGGCACGAACGTAGAAGAAGGAAGAAAACTCTTAAAAGAATCTGGTTTAAACTTTGAGAGTGCTGTAGATATGTGGGACGGCGCTCGGAAAGCTATAAAACTTGCACAATAAAGGAGGTTTTGTATGTCTATATTGGTGAATAAAAATACGAAAGTGGTAGTTCAAGGTATAACTGGTAAAGAAGGTTCTTTCCATGCTATACAATGTAAAAACTATGGTACACAAGTAGTGGCTGGAGTAACCCCAGGCAAAGAGGGTATAGAGGTAGAAGGTATACCAGTTTTTAACACGGTAGAAAATGCGGTGAAAAACACCGGGGCTAATTGTTCTTTAATATTTGTACCACCACCTTTTGCAGCAGATGCTATAGTAGAAGCAGCAGATGCTGGTATTGAGCTTATAATATGTATAACAGAAGGTATTCCTGTAAAAGATATGATACCTGTAAAATACTATCTTAAGAAAAATTATCCCAATACAAAACTAATAGGTCCAAATTGTCCTGGAGCTATTACCCCGGAAGAGGCAAAAGTAGGGATTATGCCAGGGCATATATTTAAAAAAGGCAACGTTGGCATAGTCTCAAGAAGCGGGACATTAACTTATGAAGCTGCTTTTCAACTTTCAAACCTCGGTATAGGGCAATCTAGTGCCATAGGTATAGGCGGTGATCCAGTGCATGGTCTTTCTCATAAGGATGTGATAGCGCTTTTTAATGAAGACGATGAGACAAAAGCTATACTCATGATAGGTGAGATAGGAGGTACTTCCGAAGAAGAGGCAGCAGAATATATAGCCTCTAACGTTAAAAAGCCAGTTTTTGCTCATATAGCTGGTATTACAGCTCCACCAGGTAAACGCATGGGGCACGCTGGTGCTATTATAAGCGGTGGTAAGGGGACAGCTGAATCTAAAATGAAGGCTTTGAAAGAGGCTAATGTGACTGTGATAGAAAATCCAGCTTTTATAGGTAAAGTTATTGCTGATGCATTATCATGATTAAAAAGGTAGCAAAAATTAACAAATTGTTATATTATAATAAGACTATTTTTAAGGAGGTATTTTATTATGGCTAAAATCGTCAAGACCATAGTTGACCCTGATTTATGCACAGCCTGTGAGGTGTGCTATGATAGGGTTCCAGAGATATATAAAAACCGCGGAGACGGTATAGCTGAAGTTGTTAAATCAGATGTACCGCCAGAGCTTCAAGATGCGGTTTTAGAAGTAACGGATGAGTGCCCAAGCGGCGCTATATCTACAGAAGTAATAGAAGAATGATATCTCGGAAAGGAGATTTTCTATAGAAATATATTTTGTAGGCACGGCCGGAGGCCGTGTTTCTACTTTTAAATATATAAGAAAATCAGGTGGTTTTATTATAAAAGCCAAAAACACAACAGCTCATATAGATCCTGGTCCTGGAGCCTTTCTAAACGTTTTATCTCTTGGTTTTAAACCTTGGGATATGGATATATTCATTCTTTCTCATATTCACTTAGACCATTCGGCTGATATAAACACTATGGTTGAGTCTGCTAAAGTAGGTACAAAAGAATCTACTAAGCAATTAGCTATAGGTGCCCCAGAGGATGCTTTTTATGGAAATACGAAGGTTATATTGGATTTTATACTCAAAAAAACCGATAAACATTTTATCTTCAAAGAAGATGCTAGCTATGTCTGGAAAGATTTAAAGATTGATATATTGAAAAAACATACTCATCATGGTGCTATAACGTATGGTATCGTTTTTAACGAAAAAATAGCGTATCATCCATGTGCAAAGTTTGAACCGCATATAGTACAACATTATCCAAAAAGCATAGAAGCGCTTATCTTAAATACAACCTTTTATAGAAAAAGACAAAACATAGACCATCTTTGTAAAGACGATGTAATAGATATATTAAATATAGTAAAACCAAAAATGGCTATTATTACGCATTTTGCCTCTGATATGCTTGAGGCTGGTCCAGAGAATGTGGCAAAAGAAATAGAAGATAAAACAAATGTAAAAACCATAGCAGCCTTTGACGGTGCTAAAATAATATTATGAATTTTTTAAAAAAGCTTTCAAATCCAAGAGTAGTTACTATAATAGCTATAGTTTACGGGCTTTTAATAATTATATTAAAACCATACATAAGCAGCTCTCAGTTTATTTTTGGTGTTGTAACGGAGACAATACTTATAGGCTTACTAATATTTATGGATGTGTTTAAGAAATAAAGGGGGCAAATATGAGGGTATTGGCGGTATTGTTGGCAGTTTTATTTGTCAGCCTAGTCTTGTTTTTCCTTACAAGAAAAAGAGAATACCTTTATTACACTAAAAAAGGTAAATTATGGTTAGGTTTTGCTGGAGTTGCGGTTATTACCATGATGGACGAGCTCACCAGCATATTTTACGCCCCTGGTGAAGCTTTTAGGTTTATAGGCTATAAATCTATCACTTACTTGGCCCTTACCTCACTTTTGATATTTTTTTACTCTCTTACCATGACCGAAATAGCTGAGATACTTGAAAACAACAAGATAAAAGGAGGAGGCGTCTATAGCTTTTCCTATTTTGTATTTGGTGCTACAGCGTCTTTTATAGCGGCGGGCTCTATTATAGTAGACTATGTAAATACAGCTGTTATATCTTCAATAAGCGCTGTAGAGAATTTAAACTTTTTTTTTCATTGGCCACTTTTGTTTAAACTTAGTTTAGAGCTTTTGATAATATGGTTGATAGCTGGTTTAAACCTCGTGGGGGCAAGGGAAAATGCAAAAGTAACGTACGTTTTGTTTGGGATAACAGCTTACGTACTTACGATTTTGGCTTTTTTAGGTATATCTCAGTTAGACCATGCTCAAGTTTATAAAGTTGTAGCATCTTATAAAACAACACTTTCACAAGATTTCTTAACTTTGGATCCTGTAAAGACTATAGAACTTATATCCATTGGATTTGGATCAACGATTTTGGCTTACTCAGGTATAGAATCTGTGCTTCAAACCCACAAATTTGTGGAAAACTGGAAAACTATACATAAAGCCTATATCATGCTTGGATTGACAGTAGGAATATTTACACCTTTAATAGGTACATTAGCTTTGGCAAGGGTAGAAAATCCATTAGATCATGTGGATGATCTTATAACTTACTATTCTAAGCTAGTGGGAACAAATATAATGGCTATAGCGATTGTTATACTTGCTTCATTGACCCTTGCTTTTGCTGTGAATACTGCCTTGGTAGGTGCTACAGAATTAATATCTACAATGGCTGATAACCATAAAGCTTATTGGATATCCACCACCAACAAGTTTCATGCTCATTACCGCATTATAATATTTATGAGCGTATTTTTCTCGTTTATAGTGCTAATCACTCAGGGAAACCAAGATATAGTTGCCGATATGTACGCTATAGGGCTTATAGCAACGTTTGTTATAAACACAGGTACTATCATACTTTATAAAATTGTAAGAGGAAATGCGCAAACCAAAGAATACAGAACTGGTATATTTAGAAATTTAATACTATTTATAGTGTTTATATCAACGTTTATTTATATAGTCATTCACAAGCCTTACGGTACTCTTATGTGGGCGTCTGTGGTGTTATTTTTCATCATAGCTGGAAATATTGTAGCTCGTATTAAAACCACCGAAGAAGAAGAAAAGTTGGCCCAGATAGATAAATATGCTGATGTATTAGATTATATAGGTTCTTTGCCGAAAGATAAGCCAATTCATATATATTTTAGAAGACCTTCTGAAAATGTATACGAGATAGGTGAAAATATGATATATATAACATTTTTCTTTCTAAGACAAAAAAGACCACCTAAAAAACTTTTTAAAAGCCATTTTATATTGCCAGTAAACGCTTTTTGGGGGATAGGCTATAGCTCTAAAAAACTTTTAGAGGATATAAACAATCAGTATAAAGATAAAGTTTTCAATATACATTTTGGATGGCCTTTGTCTTCTTGGTTTGAACGTATATTTACAGGCGTTATGGTATACAATATATTACAATTGCCAAAACAATTTCCAAATTGGAACTTTTTTATAGAATATAGAGCCGGTACTTATAAACCGAAAAAATGATACATTACGCTTTAGCATTTTTTTCATCTTTGTTTGCCGGTGGTATCAATGCTGTAGCAGGTGGGGGTACTTTAATAAGCTTTCCTACGCTAATAGAACTTGGCTTATCTTCAAAGCTATCAAACACAACAAACACCGTTGCTCTGTGGACTGGTTCACTGCTTGGAGCAGTAGGTTATAAAAGCTATTTTAAAGATGCCTTGCCTAATATCAAAAAGCTTTTCATACCGTCTTTGATAGGTGGTGTATTGGGTGGTTTTTTGCTTTTGTATACACCTCAAAAAACTTTTAACTTCATAGTCCCCTTTCTTATACTGTTTGCTGCGATATTGTTTAGTTTTGGGCCAAAAATATCAAGATTTACTTCTCGTATAAAAGCTAGATACGTATTTTTAATACAGCTTATAACTGCTATTTACGGCGGATACTTTGGTGCTGGTATGGGTATAGTGATGCTTGGAAGTATTGCAGCTATTGGCATTGATGATATACATATAGCAAACGCTATAAAAAATACGTTGGCTTTTTTGATAAACTTAAGCGCTGCGCTTTTGTTTATTGCATACGGGAAAGTAGAATGGCACTATGCTATACTTATGATGATAGGTTTTGCCGTTGGTGGATTGATGTCTTCTTTGATATCTCAAAAGATAGAGAGAAGGTATATCAGGCTTTTCATAAATATAGTAGGGTATTTTTTGGCAATATATTACTTTTTAAAGATATATATTTTATGAGTATAAAAGCGTTGATGTATCACAGCGTAGGAATACCACCAAAGGAAGCTCTGTTGAAAAGCTTGTATACAAACCCAAGGCTTTTTGAAAAACAAATTAAACTCTTAAAAGTTTTAGGTTTTAAAAGCATCACTTCCGATGAAATTGTAGATTTTGTAAAAGGTAAAGATTTAAAAAAAAGTGCATGTATAACCTTTGATGATGCTTACAAAGATGTTTTTGAAAACGCTTTACCTATACTTAAAAAATACGATTTTAAAGCGATTGTCTTTGTGCCGGTTGGTCTTGTAGGCGAATACAACAAGTGGGATGCAAATAGATTAAATGTCAAAAAACCGATAGCCTCTTGGGAAGATATAAGGTCTGCTCTAAAAAAGGGCTTTGAGATTGGCTCTCATACGATCACTCATATGCCTCTTACTCATCTTGACACTAAAAGCCTAAAACAAGAGATAGAGCTCTCTAAAAAATTACTAGAAGATAAACTTGGCGTAGAGATAAAAACTTTTTGTTATCCATACGGGGATTACGATGAAAGGGTAATGGATGCTGTAAAAGAGGCTGGGTATAAGTTGGCTTTTAGCGTGGATTCTGGGCATATAAAAAAAGGAGATAACCTTTACAACCTAAAAAGACTTCACATGAGACACAACACCAACGTTTTTAGGCTTTTATTAAAATTATCAAGTTTGTATAAATAAACCCTGGTCCATAAATCTATACAAAACTGCTTAGACATCTTTGCATAGTCGTTCCCTGACCAAGTACAGGAACTAACCTATTTGCCACCGCTATCAAATCCTTTGAAATCATTACCCTTTTCAAGGGAGAAAAGTCTCTATAACTCTCAAGGCAAGGAAAGGCAAAGGCTGTGAAAAGAACTTGCCAGTTTTTGTGTCCCGCATAAGCGGAACCTCTCACCTGTTCCTTCCGTCGGTTTACAGGTTGTTGAGAAACTGACTTA
>Ga0081529_125684_pt1 | contig 12953 bp, 15 predicted proteins | sample EchGeymetagenome_FD_71012 | JGI IMG/M metagenome (GOLD analysis project Ga0081529, IMG submission 71012) | Ferrous microbial mat and aquatic microbial communities from Echinus Geyser, Yellowstone National Park, USA - transect B T=78-80 C v2... ...
AATCCATTCCATAGCATACACTTCATACTTGAGGAGCCACTCATGGTTCAGGGTGTACCGAGGGAGGAGAGGGAGGAGAGAGTATACAGGGCTCTTGAGGAGGTTAAGTTAACACCGCCTGAGGATTTCATAAATAAGTACCCGCACATGTTGAGCGGTGGACAGAGGCAGAGGGTCTCCATTGCTAGGGCCATAATAACCAACCCCGATTTCATAGCAGCTGATGAGCCTGTCTCAATGCTTGATGCATCGATTAGGGTGGAGATACTGACAATACTTAAGGATATACAACAAAGGCGTAAGATGGCATTTATGTACATAACTCACGACATATCCACAGCCAAATACTTCAGCGATTACATACTGATAATGTATGCAGGGCAGTTCGCCGAGTACGGACCATTTAGAGACGTGGTTAAGAACCCACTACATCCATATGCCCAATCACTAATAGAGGCAATACCAGACCCAGACCCAAGCAATAGGTTGAGGGAGAGGAAGGTGGCACCTGGCGAACCGCCAAATCTAGCTAATCCACCACCAGGTTGTAGGTTCCACCCAAGATGCCCATTTGCGATGGACATATGCAAAAGGCAGGAACCACCCGTTATTGAAGCAAGACCTGGCGTTTACGTCAAGTGCTGGTTATATAAAGGGTTTTAATAATTATAAATCGAAATAATTCCCACAAATGCAATTAATTAAATGCTTATCTTTCAATTAAGGCCAGGATTAATTTAAAATAACACTCACGATATATATATCAGTTAAGATAGAGTGTTTCGATGAGGGCAAGAACAATGTTGATAATAGGGCTTGTAGCTCTCCTAGCAGTTATAGGTTTAGCGTTAATGCTTCCTACTATCAGTACCTCCGTAGTCACAACGACCAGCAGTACACCGAGCTTCTGCGTACCCGTCACCGTCTCTCCGGAGGCGGTGGTTGAACCACCGTCTCCTTCTCGACGGTCTCCCCGAGCCCCCTCACCGCAGCAGCTCCCACCCTGTCGCCAGGGGTTCCTCGCCCTACGGGTCTTGGAAACCCGGGGTAACCAATAGGGATTGCTAGGGTTAAGTTAATAAGCAAATCGCTTCATCACCAACGATAATAAGCGTTACGAATAATCATGAAAACCAAGACAGCCCAAGCTGTATATGGGCAATGTGATGACTGGTTAAATAGCCATTCAATTTAAAATTACTTAAAATTAAAATCTCTTATCTTTTTAATTGTGAGGTTTTATGATGAGGTTGCTCCGCGATTTCCTGCTCGGGATTCTAATATTCATTACAGGCATCCTCATCTTCTTCCTGCTCTATCCCCTGGCGCGGCATGTGGGTAGTGGTTTTGTTGCGTTGTTGGTTCTCCTCGTGCCGTTAATCTTCGGCATTGCTGGTTTGGGGTGGTACCTTGGTGAGTGGTTCGGTGTTAGTTCGGCGATTAGGGAGTTAATGCTTAGGCTCAGGGTTTGGCTTCTTTGGCGCTTACTCTATGGTGATAGGGAGTTCCTGATGGATCTAGTGTTCATAGAGTACGTACTAGGCGAGGTTTACCGCCTATCCCATGAATTGTTAATAAACGGCAACGAAGTCACAATAAGGATAAACGCACCAATAAACAAGGACTTAGCCATAAGACTCATGAACCAAATAAACACAAACCTAAATAAACTAACAATAACAAAAATAGAGTCAGAATAAGCAACCCCTATCTCATCGTTAGGTTGTAGACTCAACTCGAGATGCTCATAAGTCATGGACATATGTAGGGAGAGGTAACCGGAAATGTTGAGTATTGATAAGAGAAAGGTTATCTGTTGGTTATATAAGTAAATAAATAATAAAACTAATTAATTATAGAAAAGCATTAAATAGTTTGGAAGGTCAGTAGCAGTAATGTCAGTATCGGGTGAGGCACTTAAGGCGATAATGAGGAATTACCCAACGGGTGTTACCATAGTTACCACGGTCTACAACAATGAGTATTATGGACTCACGGTCAACTCCTTCACATCACTATCCCTAGACCCACCCCTTGTGCTTGTTGCAATAGATAAAAGGCTCACGAGCCACGAAGCCATTGATAAGTCGGGTGTTTATGCTGTTAATATATTACCAAGCGATATGAAGGATTTAGCCGTTAAATTCGCCACAGCGCCCAGGGAGGAGAGGTTTAAGGGGTTGAAAATTAGGGCGGCAAAGACAGGCTCGCCGATAATCGATGGTGTGATTGCCTACCTAGATTGTAGGGTTGTTGCGAAATACCCAGGTGGTGATCACACGATATTTATTGGTGAGGTTGTTGATGGGCAGGTCATAAGTAATAAGCCACCCCTCGTGTATTATAACAGGGGTTATTACTCAATGTCGCAGATTACGCCAATCTAATGATAAAGATCGGCTAAAATCATTTAAGTACTGCCCTAGATTATTCTGTGGTGATGATGGGTATCAAAACGGATTGGTGAAGACCTCACGACGAGCTGAACCTACATGTTTTGGAATTCATGGAATAGGTATTGCACAGATGATGCTATAGCCAATGCCTTCCTCATAGTCCCACTCACCTTAACTGTAACGAGTGCCGTGTCATTACCCCTACCAACAATAACAATCGCAGACCTTAAGTACTTAACCAGGGGGTTAGGCACACCTACTATCACCCGACCAATCTCGTACTTCTTAACGACCCTTAACTCAACACCAATGGCATCCTTACCCGCCAACAACCTAAACCAATTATTCAACTCCGCCAATACATAGTCAACACGATCACTGGGATACACGTCGAGTATCACGTACCTCATGTGCAAACACCCCTCCTATACATGGCGTTCACTATTAACTCATACGGATTATCACTAATCAGAGGAGCTGCATTAACGCTGGATAGCACATGTATTAACTCAATGATATCCCTGGGATTCCTAATGTCGGTCACGTTATTTATTCCCTGTGAAATAACAATCATAAGTTCATCAACCGTCGTGTACTCGTTGATGAGGTCCCTTAGGAATGCAAGGCCTTGTTCGCCATGGTTAATTATGGGATTTATCACTATCTCTAGGGCTTTACCTTCCCTGGCCATTGCACGGGCTTGGGGTTTTGTTGGTAAGGTATTCTTATTTATATCATTTATTGTTATTAGGTCGATCCTCTCATCACTTATGAACTTATTAAGGACAAACCTACTCCAGGGTATCACCGAAACTATATCGAAGTTCTTAACCATCCTCAACTTCCAGGTGCTGTTCTGCGTGATGACTAACCTCCTGAAGGTCGGTATTTCTTCGATACCGTTGTTCCCCACAGTCAATGCCACCAACCCATAACCAAGCCTTTTGAGTAGATTGATAACTGGTCTGTCCGTGGTACCGAGATGTAATTCCACAAACATTCAGCGCCTATTTACAAACCTCATTAATAAATTGCATAACGTCGCTGCCAACCTTAACCTTAATTCTAACCACATCATCACCATCGCTCAATACTACGTGTCCTTGGGCGAATTCCTGCTTATCGAGCCTTATGAATATGTTACCTCCAGAATCTACCCTGGCACTTATCGTCTCCATTAATTGATTTCTATTGGTCATTGATGAGCATAACCTGGTTATTATCTTCATGGCCAATTCTTCATCCTTAATCACAGACGATACTTTGTATATTGGGTTACCGTAGTGTCCATAGAGTACCTCGATTATTACTGGTGCGTTGGTGGTTAGCAAATCAATTAATGAGTTAATCACCTTATCCACACTCTCTGTTGCATGGATGTAAACCTCAACCTCTAATTGCGTTGGTATTGATCCCATACATTAATCATGATTTTACGAGGATTGTTGAGATTGAGTTGATTGAGTAGCCTTCCTCAATCTCTCAATCAATTTCCTCTGCCTCTCCCTCAACCTTCTCCTCCTACGACCCTCCTTATCCTCCTTACCAACGAGCCATGAGAACTCAGGATCACTCCTTATTGCTGGATGATTTGGATCAACGAGTATTACTTCGTACCAGACGTACGTGCCATCTTCACCAACCCAGTAAGAGCCTAAAACCTCCATGTTTGGGTACTTCCTAGCTGCCCTCTCCTCCGCAATCAATTGTAGGCTCTTGCTCGTGGTTATGCCATAAACACCCATCCTCTTGGGTCTCCTACCGCTTCTCGGCCTCCTTCTGTTGAAGGGACCCCTCCTTAACCTAACCCTAACAACAATTATTCCCTGCTTGGCCTTATAGCCATACTGCCTAGCCTTATTTATTCTAGTGGGCTTCTCAACCCTAACTATTGACGACTCTCTACGCCACCTAATTAACCGCTGCTTCATCACAACATCCCAAATCCAACCATTCCTAGCGCCACTCCACGCCTCAGTCAGGTAATGATAAAGTCCTTTTGCCATCAGGACCCAATCCGCTTAGGGTTTTTAAGGATAACGAACCCCTGATTTACCCCTTGCCCTATTAAATAGGCCGAGATCTTGGGTTCATCGCATTCATCAACCTAGCGCATTCTCACAGGGGTTTCTTAAGTCAAAGGCTAGGTCCTTGAGTATGGAGCTCATTAGTCCCTTCTCCCTGAGCGATTCCTCCCTGAGGGCTATTGATAATAAGGTCCTTGAATCTATATCCTGGTACGTATTGACTATTCGGGATAACTCATTGAGTAGGCCGCCAAGCTTTACGACTAGGTAGTCCCCAACCACTACAAGCTCATTCCTATACCCATAAAAGTTCCTAATCATTCGCCTACCTGCCTCCGTTACCCTCAAAACAAACCTACCATTCAATGTCGCCAATTCGAGGAGGCCCTCATTAATTAGCGAACTTACGTCATTAATCAATGCCTGGCTAACTATAGGCGGTATCTCATATGTGTACCTAATTATGTGGGAGGATAGGTACGTAATCAAACTTAAGCGGTATAATTGAAACGTGGAATTTCTCGAGTGCCAAACAATGAATAGTATCGCGTATTTATTTGGAAACGCCATAAACCTCTTACGTCCAATCTCAACCTCAGGCAGCCTCATCACCCATTAGGAGCCAGGTTGTGAATATTAAACTTAAGGCGTAGGTTAAGGCCACGGTGGTCCTCATAGGATGGCCCGTGGATGGCCCAAGCCTTATTTCGTACCTAGCCTCCTTTCGCAGATTAAGGCTCACGTCATCATACTCATTGCCGAGTATTATCCCAATCCTTAAATTCCTCCTGAACGCATCCCTACTCACCTCAATGAACTTTCTCTCATTATCCTTAGCATGCATCGATAAGACTATGGGTACGTCAACCCCAACCAACGCATCCTCAGGCTTTAAAACCTTCACGTTAGGCAGCGAACCCAGTCGTAATGCCCTGTATGCTCTATCAATTAGGCGTTGATCGGTTATTAGTCTTAATTCCACACCAAGGGCATGGCTTAATTGTAACAGGTCCATTGTCTCGTAAACGGTCTTGGGACCTTCAACAATACCAATAACCTGCTTAACCCAATCGGTGGGTATTGATTCCCTCCTCTTGCTGAATAATTCCCTCATTGAATGCGCAACTATGAATGAGTCATCCCTAACCTCAACGTATATGTAGTAATCGGGATCCTCTAAATCAGCGGTCGCAAACTGTGCCAAGTACTTACCCAGCACCTTAGCTAGTTCAATGCTCGTCATTGGGTAGCTCTTGTCCATCCTCCTCACAATCACCTTAAAGGTGCCACCATGCATAAGGCCTGTGAGGATTCCCTTAGCAACCTCCATTAACTTATCAAGGTCTCTCTCAATCACATGATCTATTATTGATATATGCGCGATATACTCGATCTCCCTGAGCCTAACTAAAGTATCCTCAGGGCAGTTGGAAATGTTTATTATGGCCTTATTACGACCCCACTCCTCAACCAATCCGCAATTTAACCTAGTAAGTAGGTCGTATGGATTAATGCTCCTGGCGTAAGGCTCAAACGTCACCAAAACCTTCATCTACAATAAGCCCAAGTGGGCGAGCCAAAATACTTTTACCCAACATAAGAATACGGAACCATAACCATGCTTAGGAGTGTTAAGGCACATCATTATTGAGTTTATGTGTTATTTTACGTCATTACCTGAAACAACGCTTAAAATCACCTTATTAATTTGAGGTCTTGATCGCATGAATGGTTAGAATTAAGGCATTAGTATTGACGTATAGGGATTACGATCTCGATACATTGGCTAAAGCATATTTATTAGATAATGAGTTGAAAGACCTATACGGACACTATGACTCATTAATCGCATTACAGACATGCAACAGAATCGAGTTCTACCTCGATGGAGGTGAAAATGAGGATCATTTAATCAGTATGCTCAAGAATAGGGCTGGTGTGGAACCGAGGGTTTTATTCGACTTAGACGCAGTCAAGCACTTATTACTTGTGACAACTGGTTTAGACTCCATGTTCTTTGGCGAAAGAGAAATACTATCTCAAGTCAAGAAAGCCTACGCTACGGGTAAGCGATCGGAGAGATTGAGGATACTATTCGAATCAGCAATTAGGTTTGGTGAGAACTTTAGACGTAAGTATAACTTATCGGAGATATCATTTATAAAATTCCTGTCGAATTTTATAATGAATAACGTAGATTCCGAAGATAAGCTGTTGGTCATTGGTGGTGGTGAAGTTGCCAGGGGCGTGGTTAGAGAATTATTAAGAAATGGATACTCTAACATAGTGGTGGCTAATAGAACATTGGATAGGTTAAAGTATGAATTTGGAAATTCCGTGAAGGTGGTAAACCTTGAATCATTGAAAAACGAAGTAGCCACCAATAAGTACGATGTTTGGTTAGCCGCAATATCAGTGAAGCAACCAATCATTAGCGTCAAAGATTCCAGGGAGATCCCTGACTTAATAATCGATGTTTCAACGCCAAGTGCTGTGGATGTTGATGGAACCCCTGTGAGAATCATAAGGCTTGAGGACTTGAGGGAGCCCTATCTCAAGTATGTTAACGGTAAAAGTAGTATCCTCAAGGAATTCGGCGAGGTTGATAAGGAAGCTGAGAGAATAATGAGGTTGATAATACGTAGGGACGCCGATGATGTAATTAGGGATATCACGAGGTTCACTGAAAACATAAGAGAGGAGGAGGTTAGGGAGGCAATCAATGCACTTAATAATGGTGCCGATCCCAAGGTGGTTGTGGAGACTATGAGTAGGTCCTTGGTTAAGAAGATCATGCATAATTACCTTGAGAACATTCGTGCATTAACTGAGAAAGGGGACTTAGACGAGATAAGGAGGTTAAGGGACCTATTCATAATGGCACACGATAATTCATGATATTAATCCTTTATTTTAAATGCTAAACCGTAACGTCTTAATTAACTTTATTTAAAACCATGGCTTTCATGGAATCCTCTATTTGCCTAAGGGTTTCGTTTATTATAGAATCCTCATGGGCAGCGCTCGTAAATATAGCTTCGAACTGGCTTGGGGCTATGAAAACTCCACGTTTAAGCAATTCCTCATGTAGGTTTAGGTATATCTTCGCATTTGATCTGCTCGCTGTTTCGTGATCAATAACCTCACCCTTCGTGAAGAATACCTGAAGCATTGTTGGCACCCAATTAATGGTGTGGTCTATACCATACCTACCTAACGCGTCATCAAGCCCTTCAGCCAATTTACGTGAGGCGTTTATGGCTATTTCATACGCATTCGTAGTTTCGAGAACCTCTATGGTGGCTAATCCGGCAATCATTGATATTGGGTGCCCATTAAAGGTGCCTGCGTTAAATACGGGTCCCTTAGGCGATAATTTACTCATAATCTCCTCACGCGCACCAACAGCACCCACCGGAAAACCACCCCCGATTATCTTACCCAGCGTGGTTATGTCCGCCTTAACCCCATAATACCTTTGCGCACCACCGAGCCCAAGCCTATAGCCGGTAACTACCTCATCAAATATTAGCAATGAACCGAACCTATCAGCAACCTCCCTAAGACCCTTCAAAAGATCGTTTCTGGGTGGTATTACTCCGTAATTAGCCATAATAGGTTCGACTATTATAGCCGCGACATCGTTTCCCTCCTCCCTCATTATTTTCTCTACACTATCGAGATCATTGTACCTGGCAACGAGTGTCAACTTAGCCACATCCTCAGGAACACCAGCCGATGATGGTGAACCAAAATGCGCAGCAGCACTTCCTGCCTTAACGAGGACCGAGTCAACGGCACCGTGATAACAACCCTCGAACTTCAGTATCTTCCTACGCCCTGTGTATCCACGGGCAAGCCTTATGGCTGTGGCCACAGCCTCACCACCACTATTCACGAACCTCACCATCTCAATACTTGGGAAGTGATTTACGATCTTCTTAGCAAGCGTGATCTCAAGCTCCGTAGGTGCTCCATAGAGCCAGCCCTTACTCACGTACTCAACAATCCTCCTAGTGACAGCCTCCGGTGCGTGGCCTAGTATTAGCGGTCCATAACCAAGCACATAATCTATCAATCTATTACCATCAACCGTTATTAAGTATGGACCCTTACCCTCCCTCACAAAGAATGGGTATGGCCTAATTGCAGCCCTGACTGGGCTATTAACACCACCAACAAGCACCCTCTGTGCTTCCTCGAATAATCTCTTCGACTCACTCATTATGGGAATAACCAGTCACGCCCATTAAATTTTACCCAACCATGCTTCACAGTGGGTCATGCATTTAAACCTAGCTATACATGCAACGTGATGATTGAGAGGACACTCGTTATAATAAAACCCGATGCAGTTAAAAAGGGATTGATTGGGGAGATAATAAGTAGGTTTGAGAGGGCTGGGCTTAGGATTGTGGCGATGAAAATGTTGAGACTAACTAAGGAGGAGGCTGCCAAGTTCTATCCGAGTGATGAGGGTTGGTTAAGGTCCGTTGGTAGTAAATCGTTAAAGTCATACTCAGAGATCGGCAAGGATCCAAGGGAGGATTTGGGTACGGACGACCCTGTCGAGATTGGCAAGATAATTAGGGGTTGGCTTGCGGATTACCTATCAATGGGCCCAATAGTTGCCATGGTTATTGAGGGTAATAGGGCTGTTGAGGTTGTTAGGAAGATTGTTGGTTCAACGACACCATACTCATCACCACCAGGCACCATTAGAGGCGACTTCTCAGTGGATAGCCCAGACCTGGCAAACCTTGAGAAGAGGGCTCTATTCAACCTGGTGCACGCTAGTGATAGCCCCAAGGAGGCTGAGAGAGAAATTAAGTTCTTCTTCCGTGAGAATGAGTTCGTTGACTACGCGTGACTGTTAAATTATCTATAAACTCCTTATCTGTATTACAGATTTTATATCATCATGACCCCAGTAGTAGGCGTACTCATACTCATCAAGTGGGACCTCCTTCGTTATCAACTTCCTAACCCAACCGCCAAACTCAAACTTAGCCTTAACCAGGTCGGCAACGCCGTCCTGGAATGACCCTATGCTGGCGTTTGTGGCTCCGATTATCAGCTTATTCCTCCTCCAATCGTCTAATAATGGTGCCATATTAACAACCTTACTGTCTAGGTAAATACCAAGGAGTACGGCAACACCGTCAGCACTAAGATGCCTCAAGGCTTCATATGCCGCGGATGAGGATCCCGTTGCCTCAATGACTATGTCAAACTCATCACCTAGCTGATCAACATTTACGTTAACGTACTTAGCGCCGATCTCTTTAGCCAGCTTAGCCTTGGGGCTGTCGTACGGCCTTGTTGCTGTTATTGTTACGTCCGTAAAGCCTCTAAGTCTCATAATCATAAGTGCGAGCATTCCTATTGGTCCAGCGCCCATTATAAGCACCTTTCTTGGGCTCCAAGAACTGAACCTAGCCTTACCAAGCTCCAGCGCCAACTTGATGCCCTTCTCCACGATAGATAGGGGCTCTGTGAGAACTGCGACGTCTACAATCTCCTTAGGCACCTTGACTAAAAACCTTGCATCACTCACCGCATACTCTGCGGCGAAGCCATGTAGGTACCAAATACCGTGCTCCGCGTAGGTACCTCTTGGACAGTAGTCAAGCTCTGTGATCGGTAACGTACACGTTGTTGGCCTCCTCACTGTGGGTACTACGATGTCGCCCACCGATACATTGTCGACACCATCCCCGAGCTCAGCCACCGACGCCACAGCCTCATGACCAAGAATCAGGTACTCCTCACCAGGTGGTGCCGCCCCATACTTGCCCTCAATGATATCCTTATCAGTGCCACAAACGCCAACCTCAATTGGTTCAAGTAATACCTGGCCTTTACCAAGGGATGGTTTAGGCATCTCCCTTAGGGCTAATGAATCCTTCATTAATGGTACTACTGTGACTGCCTTCATCGATCTATAACGGATTTTATCCCCTTAATAAATAGGTGCTGTGTAGAAATTTAATTCAATAATTGCCCCTAGAACTGAACCTAATGCTTAAACAGATTTTAACCACTACATAACCTATATACTATTACGGAGAAAACGCGTATTAAGCCACCACTTAATATTGTGGTGTATGTCCCATTTACTCAGGGACATGTTGGATAGAATAGTTAATGGGCAATTGTTGGTCATAGATCTCACGCATGAACTCTACACGGGTATGCCGACATATCCTGGGGATCCACCCTTTACTCATGAGTACGTTAAGGTGGGCAGGAATTACGGTGAGTCAACCCTCTCAAAAATATCGGCTGGGCTGCACAGCGGTACTCATGTAGACCTTCCGAGGCATTTCGTACCTAACGGAGCCACGGCAGAGACAATAAGTCCCAGTGACTTTATAGCCTACGGTGTAGTATTGGACCTTAGCTATAAGAGGTTTGGTGAACCAATCACCAGGGAAGACCTGGAGAAGTTTGGCAATAAAATACGGCAGGGCTACGTGGTAATGCTCTACACGGGATTTTCCAGGGCGTGGAGCACAGAGGAGTTCCTATATAACTGGCCGTACCTGGATAGATCAGGTGCTGATTACTTAATCGAAAGAAAAATTAGAGCTGTCGGTATAGAAGCCCTTAGCATAGCCGGTTGGCCTGGTAAGGAGGGTTACCCATACCCACCCAGGGTTGCTAGAGATGATGTGGCATACGTGCATTACAAACTATTGTCCAATGGAATCTACATAATAGAGGGGGCCACAAACCTCGATATAGCATTGAGTAAATGCAAGGATGGTGAGGGATTATTCATATTCACACCACTTAAGATTAGGGGTGCCGAGGGATCACCGGTCAGGTTATTGATGATGTGCGAGACAAAATAACCTAGTCAATATCTCTAGGATCCCTGGGCAAAACCATCCCAATTGTTTCCTTCAATATTCTTCTCAAGATCCTATATGTAAGACCCCAAATCACCATGTCCTCTATAACTATCGCCGGCCTCTTCATACCTTTTATATCAACATCTACCTTAATATACTTAGGAATATCATTTATATTTAACCAAAGCACCTTCGATAATTCTACCTTATTTATAGATAATGTGGGGTTGCAATTCCTCAATGCAAATATTGCAGGCACAACACTTATGTTCGGTGCATTGCTCGGGGAGAAAGGCTCAAGAACTCCGAGTAATTCAGCATCACTATTTAAGTCAAGCCCAACCTCCTCCCTCGCCTCCCTAATTGCCGTCTCAACCAGGTCGCTATCTACACCCTGCTTAAACCTCCCGCCTGGAAATGCTGCATCACCACTCCAGGGATCCTCTGGGTTTATTGTCCTTTTACCGATTAAGATAGCGTTAAGGCATGGGTTTATTATCACCGCAACCGCGGCCCACGAATGCGCCGCGTCCGGTTTCGGCTTTTCCCTCTTCACAACACTTCTCAATCTCGATACTATGTCTGCACTTACCATGACTTAATTTAGTAACTTAACTAAGTTAATAAAAGCTATTAGCCGTTCTAAATTAATGGTTGTAGGGGCCTTATTGAGAGAACCTCAGGATTTGCTAGATAAAGTGGTCTCTTCCCCATTAGTACATTTATCAAATTCTGAACGGCAACCTCGGCCATCCTCTCCCTGGTTTCGCTCGTGGCAGAGCCTATGTGTGGGGTCAACACCACGTTATCGAACTTCGCTAATTCGTGGGTACTGGGTAATGGTTCCTCCTCAAAAACATCCAATGCAGCACCTGCTATCCAACCCTCCTTCAACGCCTTGACTAAGGCGTTTGTGTCAACAATATCACCCCTGGCAACATTTATCAAATACGCACCCCTCTTCATGAGCTTAAGCCTCTCCTCATTAATTAAGTGCCTAGTCTCCGGTGTTGCCGCTACTGTTATTACCACATAGTCGGACTCACTTAACAACGCCTCAAGGGGTCTGTATTCAATGCCTAGTGCGAACTCTATTTGTGGCTTCCTTGTCCTTGACCAATAGATAACCTTCATGTTGAATGCCCTCGCTCTCCTGGCGACCGCAGTACCAATGTTGCCGAGACCGATTATCCCAAGTGTTGCTCCATGAACCTCGGAGCCCAAAAGCCAGCCCCACTTATCAAATATTGCACCTGCCCTGACAAGTTTGTCTCCTTGCACGATCTTCCTAGCAAGCGCTATTAAGAGTCCCATGGCAAGGTCAGCCACAGCTTCAACCAAAACCTCCGGCGTATGGGTTACGTAGATACCCCTCTCCGTGGCTGCCTTGACATCTATGTGATCAACACCAACACTGTATGTACTGATCACAATGAGTTTATCAGATTCATTGATTAATGACCTATCAATGACGTCACCAAGTGTAACAACGACGCCAGTGCATTCCTTAAACATCTCAATCCAAACCTCCCGAGGTGGTGACGCTTGCCTACTCCACATTGGTCCAGTTTCCTTCCACATCCTAATTTCCACGGGTAACTTATTCAATTGGGTGTATATCACTGAGGGCAGGTTGCTCCTACTTATGAAGATGCACGGTCCAACCATCAACG
>Ga0081529_121634_pt1 | contig 12886 bp, 11 predicted proteins | sample EchGeymetagenome_FD_71012 | JGI IMG/M metagenome (GOLD analysis project Ga0081529, IMG submission 71012) | Ferrous microbial mat and aquatic microbial communities from Echinus Geyser, Yellowstone National Park, USA - transect B T=78-80 C v2... ...
TGCATATTATTTAAATTGAACTAATAAACTATATTCAATACTAAGATTATATTTACAACAAGTTTACTTAAACTAAGAATGTGATATGTTCTATGATTTTTATTATTAATAATAAAAATTATATTATTCTACAAAATACTCATAAAAGCTTTTAATTAAACCTCATTAAATAGTTTATAATGCTCACATTATTTATGTTAGGTATGTTACTAATCTTAGTACACTTTACAGAACCTATTTCATATTATCTTTATTTAAGAAATAGAAAATTAAATATAGAATATATAAATAACAAATATCGAAACATCAGCATAATTATTCCTACCTATAATGAAGGAGAAAGAATCAAAGAGAAATTAATTAATGTGCTACAAAGTTATCCCTTAGATTATATGGAAATTATAATAGTAGATTCAAGCAATGATAATACTGAAGAAATTGTGAAATCGATGCAAATTCATAAACTAAAATTTATAAAGGAAAAAGAAAGAAGAGGAAAAATATATGCTATAAGGGAAGGAATTAAACAAGCCAGTAATGATATAGTAGTTATAACTGATGCTGATGCCATATGGAAAGATCCACTAATAAATGCTATCAAATATTTAGGTGGAAATATTGGTGCAGTAAGCTGCATAAAACATGCAAATAGTAATGTTGAAAATTCCTATAGAAATTTCTATAACATTATAAGAATTGGAGAATCCGCCATCTTTTCTACGCCAATATTTCACGGAGAATTAACTGCTTTTAGAAAAGATATTATAACTCCAGAAGAACTACCTAATGTAGGTGCAGACGACAGCACTATTGCTACTTTAGTTAGCCTTAAAGGATATAGGGCTATTTGTGTCGAGAATATGAGAGCTGTGGAAATAGCGCCTAGAGGATTAGACTATATTACGTGGAAAACTAGAAGAGGTTCTCATCTAATTAGACATTTTACAAGATTTTTATCTAAGGTTATTAGATCAAAAAATAGGAGATTTAAAGGAATATTTATCGAAGAATTCTATTTACATTTAATAAACCCATGGCTTTTAATTATTGGATTAATATTACTCTCTATTTGGAACTTATATCTACTTATAGTTTTATTTTCAATTTCAGCGATTCTAAGTATAAATGTTAAGTTTAGAGAAGCATTAAGGGCTTGGTTACCTAATCAATTGTTTTTAATTTTATCACAATTTTTCGCCTTAAGGGGTGAGGTTCTGGCTTGGAAGAAAGAAAGAAAATAATCCATATAATACACTCTTTTTATCCAATAATTGGTGGAATAGAAAAATCTGTTTATGAGATTGCTATAAGGCAAAATAGGAAATATGATGTTACAATAATAACATCTTCTATTGTTCCAAAGGCTGAAATAGGATTAAAAATTGTGAGATTGAAGAGTATACGTCTCTTCAATATGCCCGATTTAACAATCCCAATACAACGTACCAAAATAATAAAAGAGGCAGATATAATACATTATCACTCACAAAATTCATTATTCTCAGTAATGCTACTAAGCAACAAGAGGAATAACGTATTTACTTTGATGGCCGTAGATTCCTTATATGATCATCCTAATAAGATAATAAGGGCTTTATCTCCTATTTATTCAAGGGCTACTATGGATAAGGTGATAAAAAACGCAAAAAAACTTATTGTAAAAAATTTGAGAGATTTAAAGATCTTAAAGGAAAAATACGGTAAAAACGCATATTTAGTTCCTGAGGGAGTAGATGATATATTTTTTTCTCTTGAGAAATCTGACTCCTTTATTGAAAGGATCGGTGAAGATTATATATTATATATAGGAAGGTTACATAGGCTAAAGGGTGTAGAAGTCCTCATAAAAGCGGCTAAGTATATAAACTCAAAAATAGTTTTTATAGGACCTGGAGATATTAATACATATAGAAAAATGGCAGAAAGATTAGGAGTTGAAAATAAATGTGTGTTTTTAGGCTATGTTGATGATATAACTAAGATAAGGGCTATAGATTCTGCTTCATTAATTGTAATTCCAAGTATTTCTGACTACGCTGAAGCATTTTCAATAACCTTAAGTGAGGCTTGGAGTAGGGAAAAAGCGGTAGTAGCTAGCAGTGTAGGAAGTTTGAAATATAGAATAATAAACGGAGTTAATGGAATACTAGTTCCTCCTGGAGATTATATTAGTCTAGCAAATGAAGTAAATAATTTACTTAATAATAGGAAATTGGCAGAAAAAATGGGAAAAGAGGGTAAAAAGGAAGTAATAAATTGGGATAACGTAGTTAAATTATTAGATAAAGTTTACTGGGAATGAGATATGAATTACATTTGGTTTTATATAATTGTATTAGGTTTAGGTCTCCTAATAGTTAACTTATTCATAATTCTATATCCACCTTTTACTATTTTTTCTTTAGGTTTAATTGCAATAGGTCTTTCAGCTTACGGCGTTAATATAAGTCATAAAAGTGATAATAAGATTGAATTAATATTGGAAACTCTATATAATAATCTTGAATTAATATTTAGATATTATAACAAGGATAGCTATTATAGAATATTCGTCCCATCTTCGATGGGATCTAATGGAATGCTATTATTAGATAAATACCCAATAAATATAGAAAACATTAGAGAAGAACTTATAAATAAATTTAATGATGGATTGGGAGTATTTTTGGAAACGCCTGGAAGTATAATAGTAAAGGAAATGAGAAAAAAAGGGATTAATTTTTCTGAGGATTTAGGATTTCTTTTAAAGAAAGCTATAGTAGAATTATATGATTTTGGAGATAATGTAGAAGTTAGTTTTATAGATCAGAAACTAGTAAAAGTAAAAGTCTATAATCCAGATCCTAATAAATCCTATGGTATTTTAGGGTATATACAGGCCTTAATTGCAGCTTCGGTAGTAGCTGAAAATTTGTCCAGAATTACTTATATACGATCACAGAATGTAAAATCTAGAATATTAAATATAGATATAGGTATTATATAGGATAATTAGCAAAATTGGTTTATATTTTTTATTTTTTAACCTATCTCATTATAAAGTTATCATTACTGAAAATTTATGTTACATTCACTAATTTATGGGAAATATTGTATATAAATTTAGGTAACTTTACGCTAATTATATGAATGTTCAATAAGCATTTTATTGATATAAAAAATGTTAGAATAATTACGTTCACAATCTAAAAGTTTTATAAGAATTTTTATAGATATCAATATAAAAAATATTGTAAATTTTTTATTTATAAATTATAATTTATTATATAAATTTTCTGAAATGATAATATCGTATGCTATAGCAAATATTTCTGATCTAATATAGTCTATAACACTTTTACGTAACTATTCATTATTTTAATCACTTCTAATCCCTTAATGCAACTAAGCAAGCTGAAGCTATATGCCTATAACATTTTATTGGACGGTGTCACTATGAATTCTATGAGCATTCACGAAGTGGAGGAAGGCGCCCAATGAAACTTCCCGTATTATGGCTGGGAGTTCACACTCCCTAACCTAGATATGGGGAAGGAGCGATGAGGCCTAGTGACTATTAGTCACGATGAAAGGTAGAACTCTAATACGATAAAGTTTATATAATGGAAAATCATATGCTATACTATAAATTTCATTTTTAAAAGCTAAAGAGATGACTAGTTTCATACCAGTTTTCCTTAATATATAGAAAAGTTTAAAAATAGATATTGATATATTATGTTTGTGAGTAAAGAAAATAAGCTGTTAGAGCTAAATAGGAGAAAATTCCTTTCTCTTGCATCCTCAACATTATTAATAAGTACGCCTATCGCAATTTTAATTAATGAGAGAAAAGAAGATCAGGAGAAAATAGATAAAGCATCGTCCCGATCTTCATTAACTACTACATATCCTTATATTGCAATAGTAGAGGGGAACCCTACTAATGGTTATAATGTAATAACGAATTCTGGAATAATATTTAATGGTAGTTGCAATAGTGGCTCTGGAACGTGCGGAATATATGAAGCTATTGAGTACTTACAAAATAATTACGGTGAAGGGACTGTAATTCTTTTAGGCGAGTTTTACCCCATTAAATCACCCATAACAACTCCCCTAAGTAATATAGAAATTACAGGAAGTGGGATTATTTACATAAACCCTAATAGCGCCCCAATGTTCATTTCACTCATTCCCTCAATTAAGAATGTAAAAATTCGCTGGTACTCCAACATAGGTACAATAAATAAGATCTTATCTAAGAGATTGTCGTTTTCCTCAATGCCCTATGTGTTATTTACGAACACTTCTTACTCACTTTTATTTGCAAATGGACAACAAGCTTTAGGAACTCCTTCACAGTTCACAATTTCAGCCTGGATTTTTGGAAAGCCTAGTGGATATACTGGGTATATATTAACTTATGGGTCATTAGATGGAGGAGAAGCGTGGGGCATAAGGGCCGCTAATAATGAAATAATCTTTGAGGGTACAAGTGGTTCCATAAGTGCACCTTACCCTTCAAGTATTCCATTTCATATAGCTGTAACTTATAATAATGGTCAAGCTTCAATTTACATAAACGTCAATCAAGTAACATCTGGAAGAGTAAGTATAAGCTATCCAAATGTCGCATATTTATGGATAAATAATTTCCCTATTAGAAGCCAACAAGGAGGGATTAATCCAGGATCATGGTATTCTACTATAGAGAATATACAATTTTATAACAATGTATTATCGATATCGCAAATCTCTAATCTAGCATCATCTATAGGACAAGATCCAGTAACTACACCAGTGTTCTGGGGGCTATATAGATATATAATGTATTTAGGCGATTTAATTACGGGTAAGGGATTCCAGAGAATGGGTGCATTATGTTATAGCGGGGTGGTATGAAAATGCCCATAATAGTTTCAGACCACATGGATCCTGATGTCGACTTTTATGTTCCTCCTGGAAGTGATGCTACTCAGGTATTGCAAGAGGCTTTACAACTAGCTTTAGTTTACGGTGTTGCACACATTATAATTAGGGGGAGAATTTATGTATATGCTTCATCCCAGGTCCCCTTACTTCTGGATCAATCACTACATTATATATTTGAAGGTGATGGTTTAGGTGAGATAGTATATGTAAATCCTAATGGGGTATCTAATGTTCCTCCTTTAATTGCAAGTAGTTCAATTGCTACAGCACAAATGCACTATATAACTAGCAATAATGGGGTAGTTAATGTTCAAGAAGCTGATTACTCTACTTGGGGATGGATCATTGGGTTTAAGAATTTAAGGTTAGTTAATATAACATCACAACGTTGGCTGATAATAACTGGTATGCCCTATCATATGCATTCCATAATGTTTTACTTTGATACTGTTCAATTCTTTGCAAATATTTGGTTAAATCAGACAGCTACTGTCCTTTTATATAACTGTTATATAAATAACTCGGAACTTTTGTTTGATACGCAATCGAGAGAAGTTATGGCTATAGGTTGTCGTTTCGAAAATAATGCTAGTCTAGCCATTTCGCCTAGAGGTTGGACAGTTGTGGGATGTGTATTTGTCGGAACTAATGTTACCTACTTAAATCCAGGTATTGATGGAAATAACGGTTCAGTTGTAGGATGCGTATTTGATGGTTCCACTATTGTTACTCAAGGAGCTGACAATCTAAAAATTGTAGCTTCACAATTTCAAAATGTGACTTTCAGTGGAGGAAGTGTACAGCTAAATAGCGGTATAAATTATGGTATAGTAGGATGTTCTTTTTACGGATATAACGTAGTTATCTCTGACCTATATAGAGGACATAGTGTGTTTGTAGCTTTTAACAACTTTGATGCAGGCTCTAATTTAGTTGTCTTAGTAAGAGATAATTATACGTTAGATTCAGTAGTTATATTAGGGAATATATTCTCCTCAGATCCCACACACAGTTCCCTAATATTTATTTCCGGCTCCCCAATACCTGGACAAACATTGCAGTTAACTGGAGTTGCGAAAATGCTTTATATAGCCTTTAATACATTTATTAACGCGTCTCATACTTCTGGACCGGTTTACGGTTACGAATTAGCTAATAATTATAGAATTCATGGTTTAGCTTACATTAACTTAGGAGTAAATGTGATTTACGCTTATATAGCCTTTAATTATTTTCAAGAAAATTATGGATTGAAAGACAATAGTACTGGACAACCCTTAGGTTTCTTTAGTCTACAACAAATAACTATAAATGTTAAACCTGTACAGAACCTATTCTTCTATTTTAACGTTAATGAAAATAACCCAATGTATATACCATCTTCACAAACATATACAGCACAATTTAATATAGGCATAAGTTAGTGATGATAGATGAAAATAAAAATAACATATGATGACGGAAGAGAAAGAGAAATTGAGGTGAAAAAGGTAGAAGTTGTTGGGGACGGAAACAGAAATTACGCTCATTATAAGTACGCTGAAATGAAAGAAGACGAAATAATTATTTTTCATATTTATATACCTACAAATGAGAAACCCACCACATTACCACCTAATATAAAAGAAGAAATAAACTCAAAAATTTCAAAGATATCCAATTATAAAAATATAGCCGATGATCTAATAGCGAGAGCTAAAATAACTCAACTTAACGTTCAAAAACAAAACTGTATATATTGCGGAGAGATTGCAACAAATCATTATAATGGGAAACCAGTTTGCTCTTCATGCTTTAAATATTTAACTAAATATGGAGAGAGAAGTAAGGAATTTAGAAGTTATTTAAACAGAAAATTACTAGATAAGTGGACTTAAGTTACTAGCCCTAAAAAGATGAAGTAGAAGTACTTGTTTCATTAATAACATACCTATAATTTTTGATATAAAAGTTTTTATTATAAATTTAAAAAAATAATTATTTTAATCTTTTTCTAATATAAATTAAATAATATATTAACATAAAAATTATTACTATAATTAAAATAGATGAAATAATTAGCGATGTCCTTGCGCTTTGATTTAACTCAGTTGAGGAAAAAGTGTTATTTAAAAATATAGTAGAATTTGTCGACTCAGAAGAAGTAGAATTTGTAAAATATACGGATGTAGAAGATTCAATGCTAGTTTGAGATGTAGTAGAAGATATATATTCATATAAGTTAACATCAGAAAATTGCATAATGTAATTTATAACTGAACTGTTGATCAACCCCCTATCGTACAGAAGAATATATCCAGTGTAATTATTGTGAATCGTAGCTATATACCCGTAATGTATAGGGTATTGAAGTGGAATAGGATAAGTCCAATTATTCGGAGTTAGAATTATGGGTTTCCTAGGAACTTGAGAGAAATTAAACGCTTGTAATAACCCTTGAACATCACTATTAGCAACTATTTTATTAAGATAAGGCAAATGCCAATTATAGTCTATAAAAGCTAATAGAGTATAACCAGACATTGTATAATTATCTATCCAACCTTCTTTTGCATAAGGAGAAATGATAATCAATGGAATTCTCTGCCCTAATAAAGTATAATTATAAATTCCTAAACTTTCCAAAAATTTATCATAACCTAATCCGTATGTAGGAATAATGGGTGGGGGAACTTGATCATAAAATCCACCGCCTTCATCAAAAGTTATAAATATTACGGTTGAATTCCAATACTGACTCTCCATAATGGAATTGATGAAATAGGCTAAATTTATCTGACCAATTGTAAGATTAAATGGGGGATGCATATCATACACATAATGGTAATCTGATCCACCACCCCCAGTGAACATAACCCAGCTAATCGAAGGAAGATTACCATCCTTAAGATCTTGTAGGAAAACACTAGTATTAAAGAAATGATCACTATATTTATTTGCACCGTAAAACACTTCTAACGGAAAAGGTGGTAATTTCTGTCCTTCTTGATAACCATAATCAAAATAAGCCCAAGATATATTGTACTGAGACAACTGGTACATTATAGTGTAGTTGAAGGGTAAAACGTCAGTCACAAAGTTATCACCAGTGATATTAGTAGGAAATCCAGTAAGGTAATTCACCCTATTAGGTTGTGTGGATTCTAAAGATGGTGAGAAATAATTATCTGCTAAAACGTACTCCTCTGCGTAATCCCAAAGAAGAGGCACCTGCTCATAGGATACATAAGCTAAAGATTGAATGCCCGATGCTTCTGCAAAGCCGTTCATTAAACCGAAATTCCAATCCCTATGGTAAGCAGTAAATCCTTCCGTAGGATCTTGTAATATTACAGAATTAGCATAATATGGACTTACTAACTTTCCATTATCTAAAGGAAGTTTAATGTTAACGTTAATTCCTACAGGTCGCATTACGGATTCTGTAATATTATTATATATTGGAGGATAACCAAAAGGATATGTACCAAAAAGATTATCAAATGAATGATTTTCAAGGATTATAATAACTACATGTTTTATAGGTGTAGCAGTTGAATTATTAGAGACTGTCTGTAGAGTTGCAATCTGTAATACGAAAAGAGTTATAAAGAAAACCGCGAACAATAATTTACTAATTGTTTTGATGCAATCCATTCCATTTAATTAGTTTCGGAAGCGAATAATAAATGTTTTTGTAATTATGTTAAAATTTTTCTAAATTCCAATCACTAAAGTCTTCATTATTATTATGGAAGAAAGGAAAATTTTTCATTACCTAAGATCTTTATACTTTTATCCTCTACTATAACTTAATTTCAAGTTATAGACGAAAAGATTTGAACTCCTAAATAATATATAAATTTTGAAAATGAAAATTTTTTATAAATAATACAAATTATTGTTAAGAGTATATAGTATGTTAGTAATATATTCCAAATATTAGATTTCTTTTAACTTCTCTCTTATCCATTTATGATCATAATTATTCTGAATGGCCTCTAAAGATATCTTTAAGCCTATCTTTATCCCTTCTAGCATTGCCTTCTCTATTTCACTCTTTTTATGTAACTCCCACGAAAATGTTTTAAGTTTTATATCAATTTTTAATTTTGATAAATTAATTTTATAAAATCTACTTAGATAGTATACTGATAACATCATTTCTGCATACCTCTCTTTTATTCCATTTAACGATTTAGGTCTACTTAATGAGTCTCTTTCCTCGTGATAGATCTTGCAACAATCCATAAAGTTTGCTGATATGAAACCTTTTCTAAAAGAATGTAAGCATAAATATTGCTCATAACCTATTCCCCTTAACGTCATAGGTAGAAGACGGAAATCTTTATAAACTTCCCTCTTAGCACTCATATTTACTCCCATAAAACTAAAAGATTTTATATAATGTAAATTAGCTAACTTATAAAGGGGATTTGAAACAAATATCCCAGTGTTAGCAAAATAAGTTGTATAATCCCTCATTCTCTCATCTAAAGGTTTCTCCATTATTATTGAATATATCTTTTTTATAATACTTATTTTCGATTTCCAATTACTAATTATAGGGCCTGCCACACCTAATTCTGAATATTTATTGTGAATTTTAACATGATCCTCTACCCAGTTTTTTGAGGGTATTGCATCATCATCAGTAGTTATTAATATATCTCCATCAGCATTCGAAAAAATTAAATTCATAGCCTCATCAATATATCCTTCCTTTTGATAGATAACTTCCAAATCAAGTTTCCTTTTATACTTAGAGACAACTTCCTCAGTCTTATCATCTTCACTAGGCTTATAACTATAAGAACTCTAAATTTACTATAAGTTTGGTTTAATAACGCTTCAAGTAAATTTTTTATTGTAGTTCCATTATTTTTGTAGGTAGGTATTGCTATATTAACATCCATTTATTAAGGTTAATTATCGGCCCAATATAAAGCCAAATGGATAAATTATTGCACAAATTATCTCACAAATTTAGTAGTGATATTTATATAAACTGGATATTCAGATAGAGATTTAGAACGTTCGTTCTTTGAAAAGCTATCTAATGTTATTTATCGCTATTCTGTTAATAGCAGAAATTTCTTCAGCTAAAAAGAAGTAAATTATATTGTAATATACATTTCTTAATATATAAATTATATTTATAAAAAGAAGTTCTAAGTCAACTCTTCACGCTCCTAATTAAGTCTAATTCTCTCTGCTTAGTCTCAGGTATTAAGAATAACGTTATTAAACTAGACGATAACGCTATAAAGGCGTATATCCCTACCATAGGCCCCAATCCCATAATTTTAACTAATGAAGGAAAAGCTGAAATTACAGTAGCAGCAGATAATCTATCTACTGCCACGCTTATAGCTTGCCCAGTACCCCTAATCTTAGTTGGTACTAACTCTGGAGTGACCATTGCAGAACCTATTATAGAAGCTGGACCTATGGCAGAGAAGAGATAATTAAGCATATAGAACGAAAATCCTAACATTGCAGCCTTTCCAGTTAGACTTTCAGTATTAGTTATGCTTAATCCGAAAACTCTTGGGTCTATTAATAGTAGAGAATACATTATTAACCATAGCGCTACACCCGCATACCCCACTACAATTAACATTTTTCTTCCTATTTTATCTATTAGGTAAATACATATTAGTTGCCCAGGAATCCCGGCAAAGAATTGTGCAACATAAGTAAAAGTTATTGGAGTTAAACCTAGATTATAGGCTATAGTTATGGGTCCATAAATTGCAAAGGTGGAGGAATAAATATCGTATAGTAACCATAGTATTGACGCTACAACAATAAAGGGAGCTGAGGCCTTAAGTCTTTCAACAAAGGGAGTTCTATCTAAGTTAACAGATAGGTTTATCTTAAATTCTCTATTAAGCCTCTCTATCTCCTTCTTTAAAGGTTTTATTTTAGATAAAAATAGTAGGGTTTCTGTTATCTTCCTTCTCGCTATTATTACCGATATAGCGGGAATTGCACCAAAGCCCAAAACTACTCTCCAAAGTATTGAAGGAGGTAAACCCAATATCATACCCATTTGATCCACGAAAGCTGCTAAAACAGCACCCAATCCCCACATTACGGCAAATGTAATTACCATCATCTTACCTCTATTCTTGCTTTCTGCGTTCTCAGCTACAATTACTGGAGATAGAACGTAGTCTGCCCCTATTCCCATTCCTAATAAAAGTCTGGAAAGAAAGAGTTCTAAGTAATTAAAAGAAACTGCTTGAAATATCGCACCTAAGCTCATTAAAGTCACATCTATTCCGTACATTCTTTTCCTTCCTTCGAAGTCCGAAAGAAAGCCAAAAATTAGTGCTGCTATTGCAGCTCCAAAGTACGATCCAGCAATTAAAACTCCTTCAGAGATATTATTCATTGTTATGAAGTTCTTTATAACGTAAATGGATAGGGATATTGAATAAAGATTATAACCATCTGTGAGAACTCCCATTCCAGATACTAAAACACTACGCCAGCTTAGGTTCATGGATAATTAGTATATACTCACATTTAAAAAATTTTGGTTAATACTTATGATAAGGAAGTAGTTAGAGTAAATATGAATAATTATTGATAAGAAAATACAAATTATTTTTAATATGAATTAACTTATTGTATTATTTAATAAATTTTTATATTTGCTTATTCCATATCTTCAATTTAATTGAAAGAGATGATAAGCTGTATTGCAAATCTGTTCTATAACTAGAAAACCCTTTAAGATTAAGCTTCCAGCTTTTACAATATATAATTTAATGTAAGTCATACATAGTATAATATAATAAAAAATAGATAATATAGATCAAATTTTTAAAGATAACTAAAAGTGTTAAAACTGATACTTTTCTTTTTAAAATGGGGAAAAGTTTTTATAGACAGATTAGGATATTACTTTATGTCTCTATTTAATACCGAAATTTCAGTGAGAAGTCTTAAGGACAGAGTAACAAGATGGCTGACTGATCCATTTTTAGTCTCTGGGGTATTTGGTCACGTTAGCTTGTTACAAATTTATGATGCAAATTCTAAACAATATTTAACGCCCTCTCAGATTTCGAACCCCTCTAATAGATTTAAGGTCCTTTACGTTTTCGGCACTCCAAATACTAAGATACACACAATGCTTGGAATTATGGAAGGACCTAAGATACTTCCTAGTGGTATACTATATGAAGGTGAGGATGATGAGGGAAAGTTTAAATGGAAAATTGAATTTAGACTAAAATCGGAAGATAAGGAGACACGAATAGGTATAAGTGTAACTGCGGATTATAGAGTTAGCGGGTTAGATAGGTTATTGGGTAGAAGCCCCTTTGCCTTAGCTGAACATATAGTAAAGGATCATATAGTCCCCTATTTTAAATACTATTTCAAGGAAAGTATTGAGGCTGATGAAATAGTTCCTAATTTAGTTTATGAGAACAATTCTAATTTTGCAGCGATCCTGCCTGAATTAACTACTTTAATCAAAAATATTGAATACGGACTACTTTCGATATCTGGTGATAATATAAATGGGGATATAATTGTCAAAAATGGTAAGTTTAGCTTTACAAAAATTTTATATAAAGGAAAAGTATTGGAAGGCGACAATATATTATTAGAATTAGTTTCGATCCCAGAGAAGATAAATGTAAAATTGTATTCCGTAAATATAGATGAAGTGATGTATAGCCTAGCCCAAAAGGTTAAAATACAAAATTATTCATGACACCTTTTTAGCCAATAAGGAAAACTCCTAGTTTAGTGGCTACTGATAACTTGTTAACCGTTTGTCCCTACACTTTCATTTCAATCATTTTATCTTCAATCATGATCGAGTGTAGGGACTTAGCCCGTGGGTCATGGGACTCCTTTGAGCCCAACGGCACGGGGCTCACATCTCAGTAATCACTCCCACCCTTTTGGGCATAGCCCACATCGGCGTGAGAGATCATTATTTATCAACAAAAGTTTGTTGCAATCAGAT
>Ga0081529_139978_pt1 | contig 12872 bp, 15 predicted proteins | sample EchGeymetagenome_FD_71012 | JGI IMG/M metagenome (GOLD analysis project Ga0081529, IMG submission 71012) | Ferrous microbial mat and aquatic microbial communities from Echinus Geyser, Yellowstone National Park, USA - transect B T=78-80 C v2... ...
ATTTATCATCGTTGTTTTTACTTTCTGCTTCCCTTTATAAGTCTTTCTTTCAATTTAGTGAGAAGTCCATGGTCTTTAATTGAGTGTTTATGAAAGGGTTGCTTGTTTGCTTTATGGGTTAAAGCTTAATTAGGGCTTGCTTGGTCGTGGTTTGTGGTTATTAAGGTTAAGGTGCCTAGGGGTTCCTTGGCTGAGGATATTGTTTACCACGCCAAAGCCCTGATTACCGGTTTTAAGGAGGCTATTGAGCCGAATAGGTTGACTATTCAGTACCCGAGGGAGGTTAGGTGGGTTCCAGAGAGGTTTAGGGGTTGGATATTGCTCGATATTAGGAAATGCATCAGTTGCTTCCAGTGTGCCTGGGCGTGTCCAGTGAATGCTATTCAGATGTATAGGGCTCCGAATGGTAAGTGGTACCCGGGCATTAGGTACACGGAGTGCATACTCTGCCACTTCTGTGTTGATGCATGTCCCGTGGGTGCGTTAATACCAACTCCCATCCACGATGTTGCCTACGTAGACTTTGATGAGGTTAAGTTTAAGCCTGAGGATATGTCTAGGATACCGGAGTATGTCTATGATGAGTCTGAGAGGGTTATCAAGTACGAAATTAAGGATGGTAAATTATTAAAGATTGCCCTGCCTAAGGAGGAAATCACGAAGAGATTAGAGGAGCTTGATAAGACAATTGAGAGATTGCCATCAACCACCACCGCGGGATCCGAGTCTTAATTGAGTGTGCGCCCTTAATCGGCTGGTAATTGTTAATACCCTAGTTTTTACTGGCGCATTAATGAGCATTAGGGTTAGGGTTGGTATTCGAATACCCAGATTCCCCAGTGTAATTAGTGGTGGCATTAGAATCCTAAGTGAGGCTAACTTCGATTTCGGTGTTCAACTCGATAAAACGAAGCTCCTGAAGCTCATCGCCTTCGGCATAGCCAGCCCCACCGAGTTGGCTAGGAGGACTAATATCCCGAGGACCAGGGTGTTTAGGTACCTCAACGCCTTGATTAAGCGTGGTTGGTTGGTTAGGAGGGATGGTGGTTACTACCTCACCGCGACGATATTCCTGGTGTATAGGGTTAGGGAGTTGGGTGATTATGTGGTGCTCGAGGTCCTGAATGATAAGGGTGCCATAGTTGATCAAAAGGCGGGTCTTGTAATAATTAATGGTAAGGAATCACCTAAGGCATGCCCAAGATGCCCACTGCTTCAAGAGTGCACGAAGAATATAAAAAGCATTAGTAGGTCGCTTGGAATTACGATTAAGTCAGCGGCTCCAGCTGATGCCTATTTGGAGTTGATTAGTGCAATAATAAATGAGGGGCTAGTGAAGATGTTATTGAATGATTATATAGACCTGCATATCAATAATGTTTGAAAATTTGAAATAATTAATGGGTATTAATACTGGGTTATGGCATGAATTTCTTAATTAATTTCACAACTTCCGTGGGCGTCCTCGCAACAGGCACGTTTACCTCCTGGAAAGCCTTGACCTTGCTTTCATAGGATCCCATACCCATACTAACGATCGCTCCTGCATGCCCCATTCTCTTGCCAGGTGGTGCCGTTCTACCTGCTATATACGCCACCACAGGTTTCGTAACCTTGCCAGAGCCTATGTATTGGGCTACCCTCTCCTCCATCGTACCACCTATCTCTCCAATGACGACTATGTACTTAGTCTCTGGATCCTCCTCAAACATCCTAACCACTTCGATCATGTCCGTACCTATTATTGGATCGCCGCCTATACCCACGACTGTTGATTGACCAATACCTGCTTGGGTTAGGTGGTAGGATATTTCGTAGGTTAGGGTCCCGCTTCTCGATATTATACCCACGGGTCCTGATTTCGTGTATATATGATTGGGTAATATGCCCACCTTAGACTTGAGTGGGCTAACGACACCAGGGCAGTTTGGTCCTATTATAGTTACACCCCTCCTCTTTGCGTAGTTTACGAACCTAAGTGCGTCATGTATTGGTATGTGCTCTGTTATGATTACGATTAACTTTATCCCTGCGTCTATTGCCTCGTAGACGGAGTCTGCCGCGAATTGGGCTGGTACGAATACTATTGATGTGTTTATGTCTGGGAATTTCCTAAGGGCTTCCTCAACTGTGTCAAATACAGGTACACCCTGCACATTCTGCCCACCCTTACCTGGTGTTACGCCAGCCAGAATCTTCGTACCGTACTGAAGCATGTACTGCGTGTGCCTTGATCCTTCACGCCCGGTTATTCCCTGTACGATAACCTTTGTGTTCTCATTAATTAATATAGCCATTCCCCATCACCCCTGTAGTGTCTTTATGGTTTTTGATAACGCGTCCATTGCCTCTTCAGCGGTTTCATATGTTTTAAGCCCTACCTCAGCCAGTATCTTCCTACCCTCCTCCTCGTTAGTCCCCTTTAACCTAATGAATATTGGCTTATTCGTTTTAACCTCATTCAGAGCCTCAACCACGCCTTTAGCAACCTCGTCACCCCTTGTTATTCCACCAAATATGTTTATCAACACGGCCTTTATCCTATCATCGGTGAGGAGAATCTTTAATCCCTCCCTAACAGAGTCCTTACTTGCACCACCACCAACGTCCAGGAAATCCGCTGGTTCATGCCCAAACTCCTTAACCAGGTCCATGGTTGCCATTGTTAGGCCGGCGCCATTGGCCATTATGCCCACGTAGCCCGTCAACTCAACGTAGTGCAGACCATACTTCCTAGCCTCCAACTCCTCCATTGTGTAATCACTATCCTCCACACTAATGTCCGGGTGCCTGTACAGTGAGTTATCATCTATCATGACCTTAACATCGAGCGCCACTAACTGACCATCTGCTGTTAGTGCGAGTGGGTTTATCTCGACAAGTTCGGCGTCGTACTCCGTGAACACCCTATACATTGCCTTGGCAACTGTCACGAAGTCCTGAGCCGCAGAACCTTCTAAACCGAGCTTCTGGGCGACACCCCTTATCATGTAGTCCCTAAGTCCCTCGTAATCATCAATATAAAGCCTAATTATCTTCTCAGGGCTTTTCCTCGCGACCTCCTCAATATCTACACCGCCCTCTGTTGATGCGAGCATTAGGTAGCCCCTATTCTCCCTATCGAGTGTTATTGATACATACAACTCCTTAGCCACATTAACACCCTCCTCAAAGAGGACCTTCCTTATTGGGTAATCCTGTATCACCCTTCCCAGGTAATCCCTCGCCGCATTCTCGGCATCCTTTAGGGTATCAACCCTCCTAACAAGCCCCATCTTAGCCCTACCTGCAAAGGGCACCTGGGACTTTGCAAATAGTGGGAATTTTAGCGTACTTAATACGTTTATGTCCTCAACACGCGTTACTATGGCGCCCCTGGGTATTTTGACGCCATACCTATTCAACAACTCCTTACCCTTATACTCAAGAAGTCTCACGTTAATACGTTGGAGAGACTCTGCATTTAAGCATTTACATTATCTAACTGACCTCCTTCTTTTTGGGTTTCCTTGCCTTTATTGGCTTCTTGGGTTTATGGTTTCTGTTCATGTAGCGCCGTTTGGGCATTTGGGAGCGTGCCAATCATTGGTACTATCAAGCCTTGTAAAACGAATCGGACATGCCCAAAGCCTTGAGTACGCCCAACTCACCCAATGACCAATAACCAAGCAAGAACGAAGACCCAAACCAAAACAACCACAACAAGGCTTGTCGCTCGTTTTATCAGCTCATAACCCTAAGGAACCTGGTGAAGGCTTCATCGGTCTCGTCCTTAGTGGGCACCTGGATTATTATCGTAATGCCGGGCATGGATAGGGCATTTTTACGTGCATTAGCAATGTCCGTAAATTCTTTAACCTCGTTATTCCGAATAACAAATACCTTACCACCATGCTTTTTCACGTCCATATACTTAATAACTGCCCTCCTTATCAGTTCCTCAAGACCCTCAATTCCCACGATGTGTTTAGTGTGATTAACTTAAATTTAAATCCACCCTTACGTTAATGTAGTAATGCCATCACTAAATGACCTAATTAGGGATTTGAAGCTAAGTGACGTATTGATGGCGCTCATCACTGCCTATAAATCGGGCAATAGCGATTATCTATTATCGGCTGCCGATATAATTCACGGTGAGTTCACATACGTGGTTTCAGAGAATGAGGAGATCAGCGAGGATAGGCTTAGAAGGGCTTCAATTCTGCATGCCCTATATTGCCTGGATCTTGGGCTCCTAAACGCACTTAGGAAGGTGGAGTTTATGATTGATATAGCCTCATCATTAAATGACGCCCTCATAAACAATGATACCTCAAAGCTAACCCAATCATTAATTGCGGCGGTTACGGCAATACTTAAGGGCGATTACTCATGGGTTAATGGTGTCATGAATATACTAAATACTACAACCAACGCGCAACCCCTACTGAGGGAGATTGTTAAGTCCTTCCTTGAGTTGATGAATATTCTTAAACCATTGGTCTCCTCTTAATAATCACCAGGTTCTTACCCTCAACCTTCCTAACCTCAACTACGCCTAGACCCTCAAGCCTCCTCACAATTCTCCAAACCGTTGTTCTAGGAATCCCCAAATCCCTCGATATATCACCCTCAAACGCAGAACCACCCCTCGACTCTATGTACCTAATTACCGATAATTCATAATCACTAAGCCCGTAGGTAGTACCTAAACCACCATGCCAACCCCTCCTCCTAACTATGAGCATTGCTATTGATGATACCACCGCAACAATGACTATTACCACTATAGTTAAAGCGGTCAGAGGCAAACCCTGGTATGAGCTAGGTCGACTCGGCTTAGTGGCGCTCGTTGTCGGCTTTGGCACAATCGTGTACAGGATTGAGCCAGGCCCCCGTGTTAATACAACGAGCTCCCCATTGACTACGGACATATTAATTATTGAAAGTGTAATATTGTATATGAGGGCATCATTCGGCACCACAACCTCAATCGTGTCATTTGTAATGATGTTCACTCCAACGAAACCATCGATAGTGAATACCTTGGGTATGTATGTGATTGTTACGTTTGCCGTCCCAAGCACGGGTATCGTTATACAGGAATCATTTAGTATATAGGGCATTGGCGTACCGTTAACGTAAAGCGACACGTAAGATTGGGGCATGGCGGGTAGGGTTAGGTTTACGAAACCACCCGTCAACGTGGTACTCAAGCTCATCATTGGTGTTCCATTGCTAAAAATAGTCAAAACCCACACAAACAACAGTATCAACATACTTAAGCCTAGGCAGTAAAAAATCATTATTAAAAAGGTTCTTTATCCCTGGAAATTCTCGACCATACTAGATGGAGTGCCGTTAATCTGACGCCCTTTCCTCCTTTTTGGGTTTTCTGGGAGTTGGATGTTGCTTTGTTGTGATTTGCAGTAATGAGGTGGACTTCCTTATGTTTGTGATCATTTCTGAGTTTCCTCTCTTGAAAAACCGTTTGGGGTAGCCCAACCACGTTAGCTCTAACACCCAACGGCTGGAAAGGGATAGATAAAACCAGCATCGCGAGAAAAACAAACCCCACCCCTAAGCAAATTCACCAGGGGTATAATTAAGGGGTAGAAAGCTTTTTAAACCAAGACCTACCGAGACATCAATGCAACAATGTATTTACGGATTAAGGGACTTGGTGAATTACGGATTAGAACTTATCGCAAGGGCAAGGTTTGGTGAGGCGGACACTAACGATGCCTTAGATGGACTCTGGGAAGTACTAATAAACATAGATTACGTACTACAACAAGCGGAGAAAATGCATAAGGGTGTGATACTTGAGAATTGATTAAAACTAAGATAAGGATTTTACCAAATTTAAGCTCAAAGCTGTTGCACCTCTTGGAATTATACATGTTCGAGCTCTCTAACAACCTCAGCCAAGTTCTTGGGCTTTATTTCTAGGATTTCGATTTCATCCAGCGGTCCTATTCCGTATTTTTCCCTTATCTCCCTTGGTATTGTGAATTGCCTTGCTGATGTATGCCTAGTCCTCAGTAGCTTGGCGTTCCTGACCTCAATGACCTCATTACCAAACCTAATCACAACATCCGCATACCTAGCATTCTCAAAACCCAAGGACCTAACAAGCATCGCTGGTAATAACACCTGGTTGTTTATGTAAATCTTAACCCTATATGGTAATTTGCCCACGGGTTTTGACTTCATTAATAATCTCATTCAGTTCCCTATTTTAAACCTTACTCAGCAATTCGTCATTGATCATCGATTTGTAATAGAATGTAAAATGAAAATGAAATAATAATTCCAAGAATAAACGCCAATCAGATAATGATTACCTTGGTACTCTCTCACCACCCCAGATTAATGCCTTAAGAAAAAAGCAAACATAGTACTTATTATTGAGAAAAATCTCAGGTACTTAAAATTTAAGGTTATTTTTAAGGTTAGATTGAGCTCATTGTTGAGTCCATGAGTATGTACGATACGTAACCCATGATTGGTGCATAGATTAATAGTGTTATTATTAGCACCAATGTTGGATCTAACTGCAATGGACCTAGGTATATCGGCCCTAGTGGGGATAGCGTTATTGCCATTAGGACGAGCAGTATGGGTAGGAGGAGTGCCATGACTAGGTATATCTCCAGTAGGAAGCTTAGGGTCTGGGTTGTGGACCTCAACCTATTGAACCTATTCCTAATTAGGTAATCGAGTTTTAGGAACAACACATCAGCCACATTACTGGATACCCTGTAGGACTCAACTAGAAGCCCCATTATGTCGGCATAGACCTGGGACGGAACCCTCTCAATACTCCTCCTTATCGCCGAAACCACGTCTAACCCACCCTCCCTAACATCCCTAAGTATTATCCTGAACTCCCTAGCTATCTCGGGATCCCTCTCCACAAGAGCCAGCGTGTTTATTACGTCCATCAACGTCGTATTGCTCGCGAGTAAGGGTATCGCCGTCAATAGGGTTATAATGATACCCCTATCGAAATGCCCAGCCCTGGTCTTGACCCTAACCAATGCGTACAGAAGGACTGCCACATAATCAATGATGAGTACGAGCACTATAATCAGTAAAACATTTCTAATAACTACGAACTTCATGAATACAGCCAATATTACCAGCTGCACCTCTATTAACGGTATATAGGCAATCACGAACCTGAGCACATCAGCATTTAACGTGTAGCCACTCAACCTATACAACCTATCAACATAATTGCTCACCCAAAGTAAGTATGAACTCAATGGATTCCTCAAGGTAACTCACCACCAAGCACCTTGCGGTACGTACCCTCAGGATCTACGTAGTAGTTCCTCGTAACCCTGAAAACAGCCTCAGGGCTCTTGAAACCATACTGGGCCATAGCCTCAATCAGCTCCCTCCTACGCTCCAACTCCCTGGCTACCTCCTCCTCGGTGACCCTACCCATACTAACCAGGTCCGCAATTACCTTACTCCCACCAACCTTAACAAACCTCTGCGATGCCCTGTCCCAAACGTATATCGGGTTCGTTATTGGCTTGTCACCCCTAACCTCGAGCAATTCCATAACATTGAGCACTCGCCTAACTATGGCATTACCAAGCCTAACCCTACCTACCTCAATGAAGATACTCGCCACAGGCAACAACGCCCTGGGCACGTTCATGGGTTTCGAGATTAACCTCCTAACGGCAGCGTCTATTGAGCCCGCGTGTATTGTGGTTAAACCAACATGTCCACTGGCCATGGCCTGGAAGAAGACATAGGCCTCCTCACCCCTCAACTCCCCAATCACTAGGTAGTCAGGCCTAATCCTCATTGATAACTTAACCAGGTCATACATGCCCACATTGGCCACATCAGACGTGCTTGACTCCCTCGAGACCAGCGGTACCCACTGCTCATGGGGTATATTGATTTCCCTAGTATCCTCAACAGTCACAACCTTACTTTCTGGCCTTATCATGAAGAGTAGGGCATTGAGTAATGTCGTCTTGCCAGCACCCGTTGGCCCAATTATTATCATGCTGACCCCATGCTCAAGGAGGAACCACATGAAAGCAATAATTTCGGCAGACACAACACCATCACTGACCAAGTCGACTATTGTGAATGGCACAGACCTGAACTTCCTAATAGTTAATATTGGGCCATTGGGGGCGACCTCCTTTAACGAAACCTCCACCCTAACTCCCTCGGGCAGCAACCCCTCTAGGATTGGTTGGGCCGAGCTTATGTTCTTGCCAGCGCGTTGGGAGACCTTGATTATTAAACTATCGAGCTCCCCCTCATTGAGGACTATGTTCGTTCGTAAATTCTCATACCTACTATGCCAAACATAGACGGGCTTGCCTGGGCCGTTTATGTGTATGTCCTCAATAAGCCCATCCCAGAGCAGTGGGTTTATCTTACCGTAACCAACGGAGTCACGAGTTACGTAGTACATCAAAGCCTCAAACTCCTCATCACTAAGGTTAAGTCTCAACTTCTCTGTAATCGACTTCACGGCCTCCCTAACCTTATTGTTAGTTAATTCGGTATTATCAATCAGTAATTTGCTATTTAGCAGGTACTCCCTAACCCTGGCGATCGCGTTTGAGAGCTTATCCGTGATCGGTGGTTCAACGACCCTATATACATAGAGACCACTCTTTGGTTCTTTATATATTATGACATGTACTAATCCCTTTTCTAATTCATATTCATCGAGTACTTCAATAGTTTCATCATTGTTGCTCATGATTAACACTCAATTTCATTTGTAATGATTAGGTATTTAAATCAATCTATTGCATATTATCGAAACAACAATGCGTGAAATGCAAAGGCAACAATTAATGGACCTTATGTCCACAGTACTTATATTAGTCACGTTGGTCGTATTATTCATAATTTCACCAAAGATATTAATAACATTTCAATTCAGTAAATCAGTAATAACAATACCTATAATGAATAATATTAATTATGAATCCATGTTAGCTGTGCTTATAGCGACCGAGTTGTTACTCATCACAATACCTAAGTATAGGATCTGGAAGATAAATACTGATGTCGATACAGAGCTACCCTCGGTAATAAGGGTTATTAGGGATGGCTTGAGGGCAGGGCTCACACTTAATGAAATAACGGGGCTTGTGAGGAGGGTTGGTAAGGGGAGGGTTGGCGAAATACTGAGCAGGGCCGTTGCTGCGCAGATGAGTGGTGAGTCCACAATTAGGGATTACGTACTCAAGGAGGCTGGGCGGATAGGTAATGAGAACCTCGCCTCACTTGCAATAATACTCGACACGGTACTTAGGAGGGGCACTAAAGAGGTTGAGGTCCTTGACATGGCGTATAGATCATTCGACTCCTACCTATCCTACACCTACGAGAAAAGCAACTCGTTAAGGCCCTACGTTGCGTTGATCTACGTAATAATGATACTCTATGTGGTGCTTGCATCAATAATAGCCTACTTCCTACTACCACAGATAGCCCGTATGTCCCTAAGTACCGTTAGTGGTGTCCCAGCATCGACCGTGAGCATCACCATAATATCCACGCAATTATTCGCCACCCTGCTAGGGCTCAGCATAATAATACAGTCCCTAATTGCTGGGGCAATCATTGGTAGGGTAACCTACGGCAAAGCCTCGGTTGGAATGCTCCATGCATCAATACTAATGATTGTATTGACCGCAGTAAATTACATACTATACCTAACCCTCTACCTACATTGAGACTTTTTGCTTGTAATTGGTGGCTGGGTAATCACCAAATAATATTATTACTCACCTTGGTACTACATACGTAAAAAGAGTATTTCTGGAGGGTATTCCGTGTAAAAAGCTAAATTGAAAGTTTATTAAGATGCAAGTACTCGGTATCATGTATGGTGAGCAGGAATAGAAATGCAAAAAGGGGGATTGAGCCAATAGTTGCTGCAATACTGTTGATAGTAATCACGGTGGTCGCGGCAGTACTACTGTACATGTGGTTCAGCGGGTACCTCACAGCAACCACCGGCAAGGTATCCTCAATGACATCACCAGAGGAATTCCAGGTAGTAGCGGTGAGTCTCTCAGCATCAAGTGGGCTTAGCGCATACGTACAAAATACTGGCTCAACTACAATAACAATAACTGATGTATATATACTGAATTCAACAACCATATGCAACGTAACAATACCTGAAACGACGATACCGCCAGGTCAGACCGCCCCAATAACCGCCCCAATAGCAAATATTAATACACCATCAGGATCAAGTTGTATGATTGTCCCAGGCACATCGTACCTGGTGAAGTTCGTAACCGGGAAAGGCACACAATACGCTGTTAGTGTTGTTGCTTCGAAATAGGTCGATACCATGAATGTTAAAGGGTTTCATAAAAATCAAAATAACTTTTCCTTTCCCAATCTTGGCATTAGTGAGGTTGTTGGCGCAGTAATACTCCTCGTCATATCCGTGGCATTAAGCCTACTAATCTTCGGGTACTTCCATAGTTACATAAGTGAGTTGGGTAATGCGCTTATTAACACGCTCAATGAGCGCTGTGAGTTTGAGGTCATGAGTGTTGTTGCCAACACCTCGGGCTCCACCATAACGTCCCTAAGTATTGCATTGTATAATTACGGTGGGGTGGCCTGCCCAATATCTGGGGTTTTCCTGCTAAATGGGTCAGCCATATACCCAATCGAGGTCTCAAGCAACTGCGTCACAAGCCCAATTGCAGTACTTAATCCGGGGCGGGTTGAAATCCTAGATTACACGGGCCTTAATATACCGTATTATAATTACGAGGTTAGGGTGGTCTCCTGTGATGGGTTCATTGCGGAGGGGCGCCTTGGTTAGGAGGGGTATTGGGGAGTTGTACGTGATGGTCATCATAATAGTGATACTGGTCATAGCCCTAACCATAATGTACACAGTAATGAGCGGCTTCACCAAGTATTTGATGGAGCAAAAGCAGGAAATAGTAGAGCTGGAAAGCACCAAGATGAGCCTCAAAACAGGACTCAAAAACTTCACCTGTAGTGGGTACTCGTGCATAGCCACTGTTTCGGTGAGTGGCACCACCGTAATTACTGGTTCCAATGCCGTATGCGTATTCAGGAATGCCACGGTGAGCGTAGTCAGTAGGTGCACCTATAGTGTAGGTAGTGATGAGTCAGTAAACGTTGAAATACCCCCTGAATTAAGAAATGATGCCCAGTTAAGTAGGGTCGCCTCCGGCATCACCATTTATTTACCGGGGAGCGATGGTTTAGTACCGAGTATAGCGCTTTACATGGGGTATGTAATCGCCTACGCAGTATTAAATAGCACTGGAAACTACGCAGTGATTGTGGTGAACAACTCAACGGGTTGGGTAAACGCCACACTACTCGTGAACAACCAACCCTACAGCAGCCACGTAGTGCCACCAACCGGCTCCTACGCATTCACCAACATACCTAGCGGAACCTACACACTCCTCGTAAATGATATCATTAATGAAGTAATTCCAGTTATCAAGCCTGCACAGTCTGCACAGACCGTACCAGTACCACCCCAGTGTAATTATTTTAGGGTGTATTACGATAATGGTTCATTAATTGGTTTTAATAGTGCTGGAGCATCGTCGAATAAACCAGGTGCTGGTTCAAATCCGCGCAATGATATTGCCATCTACGGCACAGCCATGATTACAAATAACGTGCTTGGCGCAACGGCTCCCATTCACTATAGTAGTGAGATGATCATTACGGCAGGACCGCCTGAGTATGCAATGTGGATTTACTACGCCAGCGGTTACTCAATCAACGCCTACACGTATAATTCATTTGCAGCAACTATATACCCAACACTGTACACGCCGAACGAGACAATGTACTTCGTATTCGTTAAAGTTAGTACTGGTAGTGGAAATTATGTATACGCATCAATACTTAGTATTAACTACCCAGTATCGCCAGCAAGCAATTATGAGGCACCTGGTTCATGCGCAACATCGCAATGCGGGGCTAACGGGGCCTGGTTCCAAACGCTCCTGGCACGCCTGGTTCTGGGTAATGCTGGTTCTTATAAGAATGTTATAATAGTCAGTGAGGGTAACTTATTGGAGAATACTTGGCAAGTAGTTGAGGGCGTGATTCCATCAAATGTAGGCTCCAGCGCAAAAATAACGGAGGTTGGGTTCGGCACATTTTTTGTGTACACAAACCAAGCACCCCCTGGCCAAACTGCCCTACCTGGTCCGCCTAATGGTCTTTGGTATCCGGGCAATATGTACATTGATTACTTATGCGTGGGGCAATCATGAGTGTGTTATAATACCTGGTAAATTGCATCATTAACTTTTCGTTATATTTAAACAGCGGTCATATTTTTATTTTTGATACATGAAAATAAGAAGTATATTGCAATATATTTTATATTTCCTAGGTTGCTTGTTAATATTCTCAGCGAAGAATTTATTAGGTAGATGTTTCAATTTACCTTATAATGGTTTGGTTATTGAGTAGGGTTGTTAGGGATAGGCCTGGGATCCTTTCTGAAATAGCCTCAATACTTAGGTCTAGGGGTGTTAATATTAGGAATGTTGTTGGTAACTCCCAAGCATTGATGCTTGAGGTTGAGAATCATGGCTTAAGTGATGTATTTTATGAGGTTCGTGGTATCGGAGATGTTGAACCCCTTGGCTTATTTAGCTTCCCAGTAACACCCCTTAGCTTCTCGAGGGAGTTCTTCATGAAGGCTGTGTCGGATGTCTTGTCTTCAGTTGGTGTTGACTTTAGTGTGTTTCGTAGGATTGGTTATGAGTATGGTAGGGAGACCGCTAAATCCTTCAACCTACCTCCACAAGAGAGCGTTTATACGGGGCTCATGACTGCAACGGCATTCAATAGGCTTA
>Ga0081529_123514_pt1 | contig 12868 bp, 18 predicted proteins | sample EchGeymetagenome_FD_71012 | JGI IMG/M metagenome (GOLD analysis project Ga0081529, IMG submission 71012) | Ferrous microbial mat and aquatic microbial communities from Echinus Geyser, Yellowstone National Park, USA - transect B T=78-80 C v2... ...
AAAAAAGATAGAGGCGAGAGAAAAGAAACATTTAAAAACACGGGATACACACCTAAACACGAACCAAAATGATAATCACAATAAACCATTTACTAATATACATAATATTATTAATCATGGATTTTGAAATACTAATTATTGATGACAAAGTAGATAATTTACTGAAAATACTCAAAAACAATGATTCAAGAAATAAAGATAAGGAATTAGGAAAAGAATAAAACAGCAAAACTTAAAAACCAGTGAAGAATATAGGTAATTGATGAGTATGACTAATAAAAAAACAGAGAAAAACGAGGATAAAGAAATAGAGAAGGAAATAAATAAATTCAAGCCATTATTCGAAGCATTAAGTCAATACCTTAAGGATAACATGAAGTTATGGAGTGGCTCAATTAATGAAACCAATAATGCATCAAGCAATGCAATTAATAATGAGTCTAGATACCTTAAATCCTTTATTGATGCTATTGATGATTATAGTGGTCATTATAGGGAATTCAAGGATTTAGTGCATAAACGAGTACGTAACCCATTCAAGATAAAAGAAAAAATAAATATACGTATAGAGCTACCACTAAATAAGCCAGTGGAAATGAGTAAGTATGTATCAAAGGAAGTATTCCAAATATGGGGAATGAAACTAACAAGCATAATTATTGATGGTGTTGATGTTGATTTCAGACTACAAAGCAACACTGGACAAAACTATTCATACAAAATAGACTTATCAGATGAGGAACTAGAACTATGGCACATAGACTTATTGGTAAAGGCGATTCAAAGCACTCCAGAAATACTTTCAAGCATTTTCAATGAGAGGCTGAACCTAGGCTTAACAATTATGGAGCTAGATAAATTACTTAAACTCATAACTAAGCAATAATAATGGGGATTAATTATGTCTGGGAAAGAATACTTCATTAAGTGCCTTACTTAGATTCATGGTTATTAGAATAAGGTGATTACCATCCAATGGTAATCCCCTCCATGGATGTAATATATATGCAAACTCTTCATTGAAGAAATACTTAAACACTTCATTGAAAACCTTAGTATTACTTAAATAATCGCTTAGATACATTGCTTTATTTGGGTCAAGCAATGAATGTATAATGTACCTAGTTAATTCCTCATCACTCCATGATGATATATTTCTTACGCATTCCTCTTTATCACTTAATTCACGATTCGAGCATGAGTTTAAAGCCAATTCCCTAACCACAATTCCAGTTTCAACCATATAATTCTCAATTAATGGCGCCTTCCTACGCATAACTACATATATTACCCTAATTTAAAAACTTTACCACATGACGCAGTAAATCACCTAAAGAGATTAAACCTAGGCTTAACAATTATGGAACTAAACAAATTACAGGAAAACATTAACAAAATTAATTCAATTTAATTAGAAACACATGAAACCAATTAATTACTTATATGCATAACACTCAAAATTAGTATTAACATCCTCACACTCTATTTTAGTGAACCCAACATCACTTAATAATTCCTGCATTGACTCAATTGTGAAGAATGCCCTATGAGTATTCTCAGGATAATCCTGATTACCGCCTAGAAAATAAGACATAGCCTCAAACCTATACTTAAAACCACCATGATAATCACGCTTCCCAATAACATCACGATAAATAACATCCACATCAGGAGACCTAATATATATTGACCCACCAACCCTAAGCTTAGTGAATGCATGCCTAACCACCTTAGCCACATTACGCCATGAAATATGCTCCAATGAATCCTGCATCATAATGAACTCAACACTATCATCGGGAAACGGTATTGGATTAAACTCGAAATCCCTAACAATATCTATACCTGAAAGTGGGCGCACATCAATATTAACGAATCCCCTTACAATATCATTACCAGCACCTAAGTAAACCCTTAAATGATTCACATCAGCGAAATTCCAATTAGCCCTACTCGCCTCCTTAAAATCAGACTCTAAATCAGCAATATAAATGGAACCACAATTAACAGGGTACTTACTGGCATAATCCATAAGGCAATCAGCCTTAGTAGGCTTATCAATTCCAGCACAACACGCATAACCCAACCCTAAACTAACAGCAACATCATGACAATCAGCACGAGTAGAAACAATACCAACATGCGCACTCCTCAAGAACTCATCAATGCTCCACTTATCTATAATACCGCCATACCCCTTCAGCGTTCCATCTATATCCAACGCTACACGTGATACCCTATTTTGCATAATACCATATATTATTCCAGTTTAAATACTTTACTCATCCCATTAATCAACATTACTTAATACGCTTTTAAGAAACACATAAATCAAGTTAGGGTCAGTGCTGAATAGTGGATTAGGAATATTATGCCTAAGCCTCCTAGGGATTAAATATACATGCACTCTAGCAGTATTATACGGCTTCTTATTACCCTTCCTATATACGTTCATGTATCCCCTAGACACTAAGGCATCAAGGAAATACTTCACTATGCTCCTCCACGCCACGAAACCAATAATGGGTTTATCACCATTCAACTCACTAAGAATATTACTAGTCGTAATACTCACTACACTACCCCTAGCCTTTGAAACCTGATTACTTATTCCAACCGCAATTAATTGTAGAGTGCTCTCCTTATTGAACCTATAACTCGATAGGTCTTTATCCTTACTCATGAAACTATTTTAACTACTGGTCTTTTTAAGCATTACCCCAAAGAATAGAAACATATATATAGAAAACAAATAACTAGGACAATAACACGGATAAGAGAAAAACATAAAAAGACTAAACACTAATAAAGTATTTGATAAAAATGGCGGGATTACTAGAAATATATGAGGGATACCTAAATAAACCATCATGCGACGCATTAGATAACATTAGGATAGGGAAAGATGGTAGAGGGTATAGGAAGCTAAGGAAGGAGGACATACCAATTGAATGGTTAAACTACGCAAAGAAACACGGAATAAAGGTAAGGAATAAGACATTAATAATTGGGGATGCATTAGACCCAGTAGATGTTAATTGCATACCAATAATGAGTGCATTCTACCCACGAAACTCTAGTGGTGAATGGTGTTGCACACCATCAATAGCACAATACACGAATAACGGTAGTCAAACACCAACGCAAGCATGCTTCTCAGCAGGTAGTAATAACGTAATAAATATACCATATATGGGGATAGCATTAATCGATTCAAATGGAAATCTAAGTTTATTAATGGATACAAATAATGTAATAAGTAGTGCAACGCCTAACTGGATTAATCCAACATCAACTAAACCAAGCATTCTGTGCGGTGCACAGCAATACAATGGAAGTATTTACATATCATTTTTAGCAATACCAAAGGTAGTGACTACCATATCAAGTGCATACCTATTAATTGGCACAAATACATTAGCATCAGGCGGAGTATTCAGCACAATAATATCATGGACTGGAATAAATACACAAGCACAATTAAACTTACCATTAACAATAAATATTTATTTAGCCGTATCTTAGGTAAGCATGGTGATACATATGAAATATAGGAAACCCATTACAAGCATGAAGGATAGGCACGTATTAATAGAATTAGACGGTGATTTCACAGATAATGAAATAGGACACATATTAAGGAAAGCATATTTAAATCATAAGGCACCACATGAATATGATGATGTAAAGAAATACATAAGGGATTTAATAATAGGTAAACATAATAGCGTATATATAATGAGTAATGGAATACCATCAGCATTAGCAGCAGCATCAATATTTTACCCAAACCAATTAACTAATGGTAGTGTTAAGTACGATAGTGTAGCAGCTTTAGTCACTACTTGTGGTCAATTATTGGAACCAGTATATGTTAATAATAGTAACTGCACTAGTGTTTCATATCAGTATGTAGATAGTATATATGTCTATGGTATAAATTTAGGTTCTATACCAACTTATGGTTATGATAATGGAACTGCAATACCATGGGAATTACTTTATACTAATAATACATTTACATCAATTTCAGCTAATGTAAATGGAGCACCATCTGGAACTTTAGTAGTAGGGCCATTCAGTGCATCCCCATTTCCATATGCTAGTGTTAAATATGCATACGCATTATATCAGTCATCCAATAACCCATTAACATTAACAACATATTATTTTTGGTCTCCATCAACTGAAAGCTTTACTTATGTATATTTCGTTTTATATGCGAACGCATCATATAGCATAACTAATATATCTACTAGTTATAATTGTAATCCAGGTAATGGTAATCAAGCATATTTGGTACCATTATTCTATTCACAAGGAAACTACTCATTTAACTCAGGGTCATACTACATATCAATGTGGCAATTCACATACACCTAAAACAAATAATAAATAAGTCACAAAAACATTGATAATTTCTTTAACTCATTATAAGCCTTATCACACTCACCACCCCTAATCAACTCCAAAGCCCTATTAATTACTGAGATGATTTGAGTATTACCCTCACAATTAATATTACTAAACACCTCAACAGCCCTACTCCTCTCCATGAATAAGCACGGCAATAAGCGGAAAACAGCATTCAAGAAATGATTAATTAAACTAAGGTTCTCAGGCTTCATAGCCATAAGCGCATTAGCCTCCCTATCCATTAACTTACTAATATTCTCAAAAGCAAAATACAAAACATCAACCACAATACCCTGCGTTAGGTTAGCATACTCACTCACATTAGTAGTGCCCAATAACTCCCCCAATAATAAATCAAAAATCTCGGAATCCGATGCATTAATAATTAGGGACTTATCCCTAATAACAATGCTAGCATTAACCTTATCAAAATCCAACTCAGAAAAACTAACCTCATTAACCCTACCCTCCCTCCTACTCACCTCCTCAATAAACTTAGGACTAAGATTAAGCTTACTTAACTCACTACTAGCCTTTTCCCTAGACGCCACACTCACGCTACCCTTAGTGTACCTAACGAAATCCTTATACTTACTGATAACATCAATCCAATTATTCTTAGTTAAGCATGAAATTATTTTCCTACTCCTCTTAGCCTCATCAGTATTTAATCCCTTCAACGCATTATACACTGATAAGGATGCATTCCTAATAATATCAGCATTCTCCAAAACAGTATTAATACGCTCAAGCGTATTAACCACCTCAACATATGAATTAATATCAGTAATCCTACGCACAGATACCTCACCTCTCGGAGTCTTATACGTAATAGTATCAACTAAGGCATTATAAATCTCAGAACCAATAATAGGCTTATAAAGGGAAACATCAACCCTAGTAAAAATTGAGTTAGGCAAAACAAAAGACCTTGGATTACCAATACTTAAAACCAAATTAATGAACTTAGTGTAACGCTCAGCATCCTTAATATTGCTTTGACCATGAATAAGGCTATATAGTGGGGAACAAATCGATAAATACGGGTAACTAAAACCATTCTTATCAGCATCATCACTCAAAGTTATGCACGGCATAACATAATGATTAGTAAATGTTTTTAAGCATTACTCAGGATAATAATGAATAGTGGAAAGTGAAAAAAGAAAAAAAGATTAATTTAAAGATGGTTAAGGATTATTGCTTAAGCGATTATGCCGTTGGCGCTCCACCAACCTCAGTACACCAACCTTGGCTTCTTGCGTATCTCTGTAATTCATCAATCACTGGAGCCATTTCAGTAGCCATTCCAGCCCTAGTCGCTATAGCGGTTAAGTGATTCGTAACATCAGTGCATGGCGCTACTCCACCACGTGTCCTAGGCAGGAACTTAAGTAGTGAACCAGCCATTACCCTAAGAAGCGCAGCCTTAGTTCCATACATATTATACTTCTTAGCTAAGTCACTCCACAACTCACTTATTGGACTAATCTTACCAGCATATTTCTGGGATGCAGTATTCGCTATCATCATTGCATTAAGCTCAATTAATGGATTGCCTTGCATTGCAGGTGGAAGCCTACCAGCTAGGTTAGCCATTACTGCCAAAGCTACCTTAGCTGGGGTTTCTGACGGATTGTATTCTCTTCTCTTCGCCATGAATAGGATTACTGGAAACACCTATAAATAGTTAATTCTTTGACAAATATAAAAAAACACATGCATAAATATAAAAAAATTAATCCCCAAAATCACTCGCCAAATCAACCAACCTCCAAATACACTCCCTCCTAATCACGTACTTCCTATTATTCCTACCACCAATCCTAGACACAATACACGGCTCTAAAAGGTGCATAGCAATAATGAATGCCTTAATATACTTCTTCCTATCCACATCCCTAATCCCTAACTCATCCATCACGCTCCTCATCCTAATAGTCACGTATTCCCCCAACCCCCTCATGCTTAGGTCTATTATGCCCTTCATTATTATTGCCGTCTTTAACCCAATCGGCTTAATCCTATTGCTTCTGCTCTCCATTACCCTCATCACCGAAGAGTAATTTCTCTAACTCCTCATTCCTCTCAATCTTAACCTTAACATTCTGCTGATTAGAATTACTGCTTTGCGTAATCATGGATTGCCTATTCTTCTCCTCCATAAGTAAGCGGAACATTTGAGTCATTATATCACCACCACCTGAACTAGGTGGCGCAAACCTACCAACAATGCTCTGTAACCTATAATACTTCTCAAACATTTTATTAATCCAATTCACAATAAACTCAAACTGCTTATCCTCTGGTAATGCATTAGTAATGGATGTGAAAATAGCGGTACCAACATCACTAGGTAGGTATTTCATGAGTAATACTAGGGTAGTTAATAGGTCAGAGATGTAATCTAGGATTTTGGGGTCAGCCTCTAATCGAGTGGCTAGGGATAGCCTAATCATTGCCTTATAGTTTCGCCTCTCAATGCTTTCCTCATTATCACTATTCTTTACATTACTCATTACCCAATCACCTTACTCTTTTCCCTTCCGAATTTTATGACTATGTATGACCCTGCGAATGACTCGGCATTAATTGATTTAATCATCATGGATACAGGTATCTTATTATCAACCTTACTGAGCGCAGTCCTAATAATGTAATTACCATAATCATTCATTGATATTAGTAGAGCCACTTTATTCACTTCCTTATCATCATTTGGTATTATGGATGCTGAGATGCCCTCATTAGCGTAGTCCTGTAAGAGTTTAACGGCATTATTAACAGCAGTCTCAACATCGCTCTTAGTGGCGTTCCTTAAATCAAGGATTAGGCTTAAATACGTAATGCCATTACTCGATATTACTTTACCGTTTACCCCTATCTTGCTCTTAACATCCTCACTTACCCTATTAACCACGAATTTAGCAATATCATCAATCCGTATAGATAAGTATAATACGCTAGTATTACTAGCATCATTCACTCCAACATAAGTGAATATACCCATTTTAGCGAATTTATTCCTCAACTCATCAATTGCATGTGCTAATTTCTCCATCTTCTCTTCATTATTTATATATGACATACCCGTGTTAAGATGCATGAATAACTATTTATAAAGCTTTCCCAACCATTTACTTGACCCGAAATGTCAACTACACTATCCACTACGATATCCAGCACGGTGCAGACACTGATAAATGACATATTCAGTGGACTACAGTATATAGCTCAAGGACTCGTTGATTTCATAAGCAATAACTATGACCTCGTTGGTTTACTGGTGGGATTCGGGATACTCCTAATCCCACTGATTAAGCGTTTACTCGGCGGTGGCGGAATAGGTAACGTACTCAACTTCTTTGGTGGATTGTTCTAAGGCATTAAGGCATTAGTGAGTTAGTGCTTAAATAAATAAATGGATTCCCCGACTGGTGTGAATCATTGGTCGGGGAATCCACCTTATTCTTACCCTAATTCCCCTATTTCATTATTCTCACTGTAAGCTTATGCTCTTTACCTAGAGGTCAGTGAAACTTTCAGTGAACTCTTGCCTAGGAATTGAATTTCCCTGACTCGGGACATTCAGTTCCTGGGTTTATGGTAGTCACCAGCACCAGAACTAGGGGCAGGAACTGAATGTCCCGAGTTCGGGACATTCAGTTCCAGACCCTATACACTATCACTATAACTATAACATTAGCCAGTAATTGAATGTCCCGAGTTCGGGACATTCAGTTCCACATTCTGTAAGGTGTTTTCAATATAGTAATACAATATATTAAGCGAACACCACTTCACTCTAATATACTAATATACTAATATACTATATTAGAGTGAGAGCCACTTCACTCTAATATACTAATATATTAGTGAACACTGCACCACTCTAATATACTAATATACTAATATACAGTGAACCAGTGAACCCAGTAATTAGTAATACTCCAAATATAATACTGAAGCTAAGAATAGAATGTCCCGAACTCAGGAAATTCAATTCCAAAATCAATTATTAAGTAAGTAGAGAAACCTTTATAAACTTATCGGTAGTAGTTAAAACATGACTAAATACATAATCAAATACCAGAATGGAAGTATGGTAATACTAAGTGGGGAAGAGGCAGAGAAAGAATATAAGGGAAACTGGGAAACAAATGTGGAAATAAAGCACAAAAACGAAGAAAATGAGGACAGTGAAAAATCTGGTAATAAGGATAATGATTCATTGGTTAGCGTATTGACTATGCCCATCTTCAGCATGATTAAGACAATGTTCATGCCATTCCTGAGCGCACAATATAGTTGGACATATCACTTAGGGAACGATAATGAGGAAAAGAATGAGGAATAAAAGGAAAAGCTTTTAAACACAGGCACAAAAGCATAAAACATGCCAACATACACCTTCAAAATAAGGGTACCAGTACCCATACCCGAGGATGTACTAAAGGTAGAGATAACTAAATTCATGCAACAATTACTGGAGAAATATGGAGCAATAGAGATTGATGTAGACGTTAAGCAAAAAGGCGCAAGCGTACAGAGCAGTAGAGAGGAGGAGGGCAGTAAGGAAATAACGTTTTAATAAATGAATCAATTAAGCGAAACCTTTTTAAATAACCCCATTTACCCTAGTACTCATGGTGGATATAATCACATACATAGCATACGGAGCTGGGTTAGGCATTTTCCTAATTATTTTATGGGTAATCATAAGTAACTTAATGGCGCAGACCCATAGGGAAAGAATTGATAACACTGAATTATCCCTAGACAGAATGGAAGTAACTCACGACATGAACATGGGGAATAAGTATTTCGAGTTCATGCAGGAAAGAACAATATCAGAGGACATGAAGCAGAGTAGAGAGACTAGCTTCCTACATAACACTATGCTGATTAATCAAGATTTTGAGCACAATATGGAGAATAAATGGTTCAACCTATATAGGATGCAGGTAATGAATCAAATACAGAATGACAATAAGATGACTGACGCCTTCGTCAGAGCAATGCAGATTTTCGGCATATCCATAATCGCTAACCTAATAAATGCTGGACTCAGTCAAGCAGATGTCCTAAGCCTAATTAATCAAGGCGCAACCGTGGATAATTTAAAGGAATTAATTCAATTAGCTGAGGACAATAGTGGTGGCAATACTGACTTAGTGAAATTCGCATTGGAGTCCTTAAAGGAGGCTAATAAACCGTTCACAGTGAATGACTTAATTGAGGCAGTTAAGGCACTTAAACAAGCTGGAGTAAGCGTTGAGGGAACTCAAGCACAGGCTAAATAAGTAGATAAGCGAAATACTTATAAGCCTTAAATAATTAATCCTTTATGCCTAACTTAATTCAATACGCCACACCAAAGAGAGGCAATAGCTTACTTGACTTATTCATGAATTACCTTAAGAGGAATAAGCCTAATGTTAAGTATAAGCTTAGTGCTGAGTATCACGTGAATGGTAAAAAGAGGAAAGTGGATTGTGGAAGCATAACGAGTGGTGACCCAGTAATATTTATTCTCTATCTACTATTATCTAACTCTATTTATAGTTCAGGAAAAGGCGTAAGTAATCCATCAGTCACAGTATTTACTAGTGCGACTGGTAGCACTAATGTGAATGCATCAACATCATGGATAAGCACCACCTATAACTTAAGTGGTGCCACTAGTGGTAGCTTCAGCATTAAGTTCAGCACCACAATCAGTAGTGCTGTTTCTGGAACTGCCACAATTAGTAGTTTAGTGATTGCTTTTAATTATGGTCAAAACAGTAGTGGAACACCATATACGCCTAATCTCAGTATTAATACTCAAGGTGGAACTGCTTGCAATATATCGGTTAGTGCTGGTAGCGTAGTTACTTGGACTTTATCGGGTAGTGTTAGTGAGAGTAATAGTAGTGCCACTGCATCATGGTATGTCATGCTGTGGAATGAGATTTGGGCTGAATTCATTGCCAGCACTGGAGTAACGGGTGCGCCAACTGGTTTATGGAATTACCCAACTGCTGGAACAGCATTATTCAGTAAATATAGCATCTTATTATCAGACCCTAATGGTAATACTATTGGCGCTTATAATGTTCCTAATGTCAGTAATACTGCAATAACATCCCCAACCCTTAATGCGGGTTCTGAAGTCTCATTAACCACTACTCCATCCATAACTTTCACATTTACCCCAACGGCTAGCGATACGTTACAGATTGCCAATGTTACTATTTATGTTAATGGCACTGCCAGTTCAACTAGTGGCACGCAATTTAATGCTACTGGTGGTATTCAATTAGTAATTGGTAGCATTAATCAAAGTGTTACTGCGAATACGCCATATCAAATAACTATGGCTGATTCCGTATCGGTAGGTGGTAATACGTGAGTGGTTCAGACCTTAATCAGGAATTAAAGGAATTAGTGAATAATGAGGTAACGTTTAGCGTTAGTGGTGATAGTGTAGTGATGTTTATGAATATGGATGTATTGATTAGAGTGGCGTTGATGGCTTTCGAGAGGGCTGGATTAATTTATACGTATGAGATTGACCCAGTCAAGAGATTAATTAAGGTTAAGATACCTTCAGAGTCATTGAGGGGATTCATTGATAAGGTGACCACGGATAAGGAGAAGGCATTAATGCTGCAGAAAATATTTAGTTTAAGGGATGTGAATAGGGTATAGGGTTAAGCACTGATTTGCGTAAAGTATTTATTAAACTAATTTAATTCTTTAATATGGCTCAATTCATTGGGTTTAGCAATATTTTCGGTGAGCTAATAAGCCAGATACCGAATTACTTAGAGAGGTTCAGCTCATTTGCCCTTGACCTATTCAGGAAGGTAGTGAGTAATCCAATTGGGTTTATGAGCGTATTCGTGGCTGTCTTCATAGCGAATTACAGCATTGATTCCCTATTCAACACCATAGTGAATGATTTAGATAATGCAGTTAATTACGTGTCAGATTCTATTAGTAATTTTATTTCATCTATAACGTTGCAGTCATGTGGTGTTGGGGACATAGCGTGTTACGTGTATAATGCATTCGCTGAGTTCAGTAAGTTCTTATTGCAGGGCATGTATATAGCATTTGTTTACCCCATTACATCCATTATTGGTGCTTTCCTACAATTCATTAGTTACGTCATTAGGACTAATATGTACTTAATCCAAAGCACTTTATGTTATGTGGCTAATACGTGGTTCCCACCAATTAGTGGGACTTATGTGGCGTTTAAGAGTTTTCAACATATTAGTTCATGGCTATTCCACTCAGCGCTAAGCGCTATCCATAGTGGTAAAGCAGGTAGGGGATTATTGGGTATTATTGCTGGATTAATTACCCCAATTCTCTCATTTATCACTGTTGATGCCTTAGCCCAGGGCTTATTAGTGATGGTTGAGAATATTTTTGGTATTAATTGCGCTAATATTAAGCCACCATCCCTAAACATAACTGTTCAGGCACCAAAACTAGGTACTATTAGTCAAAATACTACTGAATTATCCACTTACTCATTAATGTATGGCACTACTCAGAGTGCTTTGAATGAAAGCATTATTTCAGGTGCGTATGGTTTAAGTGGTTCACTTGCCACGTATGACTTATTCATAAGTGGTGAATCCACCATATACTCATTATCTTACTCGCTTGCCAGTCAATTCCTGTATCAATCAGGAATTAACTCATCATACGCATTACAATACGCTAAGGCACCATATACTCAATTAAGTGATTCAGTGAATGGTAGATACGCATTAACCCCATCCGTTTCCCCACCAATTCAATTAAGCAGTAAGGAATCAACCGTATATGGTTTATCATTTAGTGGCGTGGTTAAGCTTAATTTAGCAATTAATGAGTTAATATCATACTCTCTTGAGGTAATTAAGTTTATTGCCTTAAATAGTAATGTAGTTAGTAAGTATAGTGTATCTGGCTCCGTAACTGGAACTACTACTGCACCAAAAACAACTATTGAAAATGTATCATACTCGCTTAGTGGGTCTGTTACCACAATTTCTGGTTCATCATCTAGCACAGGCACTATTTCAGGTGCACCTGAATTATCGCTTTACTATACCCTTACATTAGAAGGATACGCAACTAGTGTAACTTATATTCAATTGCAGTATAATAATGTAACTGATAACTATCAATCATGAATTACCTAATGACGTAATCCTTATAAATAATTACTATGTATGCCTTTATATGCATGTACTCTTTGAGGGTAAGCACTATAAAATAATTGATGCAAGCAGTAGGGAAGTAAGTGAATTAATGAGTCAGGGAATTGTTAAGCAGGAGAATGGGATACTAATGGATAAAGAGGGCAGAATAATAATAATAACCCAAAAAGCAATATATGCCCACTCTCAAGACAACCCTTTCCCTTATCTACTGGGGAAGGCATTTAAAAACAACTATAAGGTATATA
>Ga0081529_117158_pt1 | contig 12766 bp, 7 predicted proteins | sample EchGeymetagenome_FD_71012 | JGI IMG/M metagenome (GOLD analysis project Ga0081529, IMG submission 71012) | Ferrous microbial mat and aquatic microbial communities from Echinus Geyser, Yellowstone National Park, USA - transect B T=78-80 C v2... ...
TTTGCTTAAACTCAGAAGAGGATTGAAAGATGTAAAAGACTTCGAATGCTTCGTCAAATTTACCTTCTTAAACTCAGAAGAGGATTGAAAGCATATTCGTACGCAACCTTTGCTACATCATTAATGCTTCTTAAACTCAGAAGAGGATTGAAAGTGAATCTTAGCAATCGCTTCATCATATTTCTTAAAACTTAAACTCAGAAGAGGATTGAAAGCTAAGTTTAGCGATAGCATTAATAGCAGCAGGTCTAGCTTAAACTCAGAAGAGGATTGAAAGGTTATTATCAACTAGTGGTATAAATGGTGATTATGCTTAAACTCAGAAGAGGATTGAAAGTTAAAGAAGTATAAGGCTACTCCTATAATGGCTAATACAGCTTAAACTCAGAAGAGGATTGAAAGGCTAAGCTCCAGCTAAATCAGCTAAGCTGATTTATAATTACTTAAACTCAGAAGAGGATTGAAAGTTATTAACGTAACTGCAGTATCAGGAACTACTCCAACTTTAACTTAAACTCAGAAGAGGATTGAAAGTTTAATATATTTCATTTTCATTTCTTTTTCGACTTCCTTAAACTCAGAAGAGGATTGAAAGCAAAAATAAGAATTGCAATCAGTAAAGTTGAAAAGAGCTTAAACTCAGAAGAGGATTGAAAGGACTTTATTCCTTTCCTTTTAATTTCATTATTAAATGCTTAAACTCAGAAGAGGATTGAAAGTTTTGGAAATGATTACATTATATATAGTAAGGATATACTTAAACTCAGAAGAGGATTGAAAGAGAAATTACAAAATCTGAGCAAGAACAATCTAGAAATCCTTAAACTCAGAAGAGGATTGAAAGATGCTAGAGATTTTAAAATGTGTTTTTGACAATTACGCTTAAACTCAGAAGAGGATTGAAAGGTAGACTAGTAAGTGAATTAATAAATGATTCAAATATCTTAAACTCAGAAGAGGATTGAAAGTTACTATCCCTGTATCAATATTTAATCGTCTTGCTATCCTTAAACTCAGAAGAGGATTGAAAGTATTTAACCTAATTGAGCGCTAGATTGAGGTTGCTGAGCTTAAACTCAGAAGAGGATTGAAAGTCCAAAAGCGGCCTTAGCTACTTTAGCAGCAACTAAGAACTTAAACTCAGAAGAGGATTGAAAGTTTTTGCAACTGCAGTGAATGCAATAGCAGCAAGTCCAGCTTAAACTCAGAAGAGGATTGAAAGTGCTGAGTATTATTACCAAAAAGAAAAAATTTAGCAGTACTTAAACTCAGAAGAGGATTGAAAGAATTGAGCTACTAAGAATAAAACATATTGACCATTAGCTTAAACTCAGAAGAGGATTGAAAGTTTAAACGGTGATGTTGATGGAAGAGCTTTATTCATTTACTTAAACTCAGAAGAGGATTGAAAGGCAATATCGTGTGGAATAATGAAAAATTGGTCAAATTCATCTTAAACTCAGAAGAGGATTGAAAGTTATTTTTATGTTAAAGTATGGGGATAACAAATTGCGTACTTAAACTCAGAAGAGGATTGAAAGTATTCCGATTGTTTACTTATGGATATATTACATCCTTCTTAAACTCAGAAGAGGATTGAAAGTCGTATCACTGCCATGTTTACCTTTACTTCCTCGAGGGCTTAAACTCAGAAGAGGATTGAAAGATTTTCCTCACTCATGGTATATATTCATTCTCTTTTTGTAACTTAAACTCAGAAGAGGATTGAAAGATTATACCACCGTGTAACCTTGAATTTGCTTAGGAGCTTGCTTAAACTCAGAAGAGGATTGAAAGAGCTTAAGGAGTATCTAAAGGGTGAGGTATATAATGCTCTTAAACTCAGAAGAGGATTGAAAGAAGGGCAAGGGAAAAGTTGGCAAAAGCTGGAAAATTACTTAAACTCAGAAGAGGATTGAAAGATGAAGCTAATAAGCAATTATTGGTTTATACTACCTTTAACTTAAACTCAGAAGAGGATTGAAAGTTATAAATTGGCTTTTTGCAAAGTATGCAATAACGTTTTCTTAAACTCAGAAGAGGATTGAAAGGACTGAACCATTATATAGCCAATCAGCTTTATCTTGCCTTAAACTCAGAAGAGGATTGAAAGGCAATAAATTTTGCCCAACAAAATTTTGCCCTTTAATCTTAAACTCAGAAGAGGATTGAAAGAGTCATGGGTCCTGTGGTTGATACATTACAGTGGGCTTCTTAAACTCAGAAGAGGATTGAAAGTAAGTTTCAGCAGCTAAATAATCACCAGTTGCAAATGTTAACCTTAAACTCAGAAGAGGATTGAAAGTATAGTACCAGAATATAGGCCATACATTACTGAGTTCTCTTAAACTCAGAAGAGGATTGAAAGTTTCCCAGACATCACCAGGATTACGCCCTAAAGGACTTAAACTCAGAAGAGGATTGAAAGTGAGCTTATACAAACTATTCAATACATGGGAATGACAACTTAAACTCAGAAGAGGATTGAAAGATTAACAATTTTTACTTATAGTAACCAAACTGCAGTGCTTAAACTCAGAAGAGGATTGAAAGGGTGGTATAGCTATAAGTCAAAATATTCTTCAATATCTTAAACTCAGAAGAGGATTGAAAGGGTGGTATAGCTATAAGTCAAAATATTCTTCAATATCTTAAACTCAGAAGAGGATTGAAAGAAAATTTTATCAATGCTTTAAGTCAAGCTTTAGGATACACTTAAACTCAGAAGAGGATTGAAAGATAACAATTGTTCCTAAACAACAAACATGAGTGACCAATCTTAAACTCAGAAGAGGATTGAAAGATCATTTTCTATCTTTTGAATGATAAGATTATAAAGCTTAAACTCAGAAGAGGATTGAAAGTTTTTCCTTTTCGTCCTTAAGCGCTGATGCAAAGCCTCTTAAACTCAGAAGAGGATTGAAAGTGATTGTATTCTGGATTGCTTCCTCGCTTGCGTTTGTGAGCTTAAACTCAGAAGAGGATTGAAAGAAAATATTCTATAAGCAATACGTTGGTTGTTGAAGTGGTTCTTAAACTCAGAAGAGGATTGAAAGATATTTGACACTGTGCGCATCGGTGAGGTCTATCCCACTTAAACTCAGAAGAGGATTGAAAGTTCTATTTGCTCCAAATAGCTGGTTTTTCTAGTAACTTAAACTCAGAAGAGGATTGAAAGGTATACTTTCACTTCAGGGCCTAATACTAACTATATTCCTCTTAAACTCAGAAGAGGATTGAAAGAGTAATACTTTTAACAATTCTTTTTCCTCTACAACAAACTTAAACTCAGAAGAGGATTGAAAGAGGAAAAGAAAAGTAGATATTGTATATGCTTCTCAATCTTAAACTCAGAAGAGGATTGAAAGTATTAATCCAATTTCTTGTATTAATGAAGGCATTTCTCTCTTAAACTCAGAAGAGGATTGAAAGACTTTCTAGTGTTGCTTTAGCAGTTGGTCATTATACTTTGCCTTAAACTCAGAAGAGGATTGAAAGTCAAAAAGCCTAACAGGATTAGCTTTTAGATATTCTAGCTCTTAAACTCAGAAGAGGATTGAAAGCCAAAACTATCTTTCCAACAGCCATAACAGTAGCTTACTTAAACTCAGAAGAGGATTGAAAGAAGGAATGGACATGTTATGTGAAAAGGGCTAAAGGTTCTTAAACTCAGAAGAGGATTGAAAGTTAGTAAGTAAAATTGGTGTATTTGACTTATTTAGCTTAAACTCAGAAGAGGATTGAAAGAAATCATACAGAATTTTTCTCATAAGCTCTTTGATATACCGCTTAAACTCAGAAGAGGATTGAAAGCTGACCAAATTTGAAGAGATTGTTGCTGTAGTTGTAGCTTAAACTCAGAAGAGGATTGAAAGGAAATTAGCTTACTCAACTCATTTTCATCGTTCTTCTTAAACTCAGAAGAGGATTGAAAGACGTCTTTAAGCAATTCCTCACTTTGACTATAAGCGCCACTTAAACTCAGAAGAGGATTGAAAGAAATGAGATTGATAAATTAATAAAAGAAGGTAAAACCGAAGCTTAAACTCAGAAGAGGATTGAAAGGAAAAAGGCATCTAGAAGGTAAGAGGAAATTAAATGTTCTTAAACTCAGAAGAGGATTGAAAGAAATACATTATCATCAGTATCATACTCAATAACTATCTTAAACTCAGAAGAGGATTGAAAGTTGCCTTTCTTTCTTATTTTAGTAGTTTGTTCAAGTGTCTTAAACTCAGAAGAGGATTGAAAGTCAACGTGTGAACCACTTAAAATATGAAAAGGATTTTTTCTTAAACTCAGAAGAGGATTGAAAGGTGTAATGTTAACGCTAAATTAATTTTTTGTTTTATCTTAAACTCAGAAGAGGATTGAAAGGAGATAGAAAGATTATTGAATATTTTAAGCGTAGAAAAATCTTAAACTCAGAAGAGGATTGAAAGTTATAATCACGCTTATAATTCTCATTTAACCGAAATGCTCTTAAACTCAGAAGAGGATTGAAAGATGAAGGCTATATTCAAATATTCTTGAATAGGAAATTCTCTTAAACTCAGAAGAGGATTGAAAGGCTATTAAGAAAAAGAATACGAACACCGCGTATATCTTAAACTCAGAAGAGGATTGAAAGTAATAAGCTAATCCATGGAGAATAAAGAGTTAAAACTTAAACTCAGAAGAGGATTGAAAGTATTTTTCTTCTTAATAGCCATATTCTTAATAATGCTTAAACTCAGAAGAGGATTGAAAGTAGATTAATCACGGATTATGTATTTCTAAGACAAAATACTTAAACTCAGAAGAGGATTGAAAGTTATTATTATGCTTTTTAGCATTTTTGAATTTATACATGCTTAAACTCAGAAGAGGATTGAAAGATGCTGTGAATTTTATCGTTAAGCAAAGCTAAGTTTTGCTTAAACTCAGAAGAGGATTGAAAGTAATCAAATAAGTTCCACAGCTCCTGTGGAATATGTTCACTTAAACTCAGAAGAGGATTGAAAGTTATTTTTTTATTATGAATATTACTAGAAAGTATATCTTAAACTCAGAAGAGGATTGAAAGAGAATAAAGATACCTTAATAATTGTGTATAACTTACACTTAAACTCAGAAGAGGATTGAAAGATATTTTTCTTTTTCAAACTACGTCTTGCGTCAAGTTCCTTAAACTCAGAAGAGGATTGAAAGCTAAAACCTTCTTCTTCTGACATTCCTTCTTCTCCAGCTTAAACTCAGAAGAGGATTGAAAGGTTTATCGGTTTTATTTAATGAACAATCGAGAGATTTATTCTTAAACTCAGAAGAGGATTGAAAGATGTGAATTTTTCTGCATATGGCAAATACTCTTTATAATCTTAAACTCAGAAGAGGATTGAAAGCTTAGTTTATAGTTTTTAGCAAAGTATTCAACTAAATCTTAAACTCAGAAGAGGATTGAAAGTCCATATGCTGAGCAATATTACAATGATATACATAACTTAAACTCAGAAGAGGATTGAAAGATAAATTATTAGATTATTTCGATAATTTCGATACTCACCACTTAAACTCAGAAGAGGATTGAAAGTATTTTATAAACGTATAAAATTCCTATATTCGTAATAAAAAAATCTTAAACTCAGAAGAGGATTGAAAGATAGCCTTTTTAACTGCTACCAGCATTCTTCTTAGCTTAAACTCAGAAGAGGATTGAAAGTTGTTACAGTAGTTGGTGGAATATATACCAGTTGTCTTAAACTCAGAAGAGGATTGAAAGCAGCTAAGGGGCCAGATAGAAATATTGCTTAATAATGCTTAAACTCAGAAGAGGATTGAAAGCTGCCTAGTATATTCTTATACAACTGCCTTAAAAAATCTACTTAAACTCAGAAGAGGATTGAAAGTTACTCCCATGTAATTTACAGTTTCAATCAATCTCAATACTTAAACTCAGAAGAGGATTGAAAGATGATAATAATATTAACATAAAGTAATACAGACATTGCTTAAACTCAGAAGAGGATTGAAAGTTTTTATTAGAAAATTCATGGCCATAGGTGAAGGCCCTTTTCTTAAACTCAGAAGAGGATTGAAAGAAGGAAAGGTGGAGAAAATATGGAAGTTATGGTAAGTATCTTAAACTCAGAAGAGGATTGAAAGGTAACTACTGTATGATTCGATTAGATCCTTTACTAGCTTAAACTCAGAAGAGGATTGAAAGATTTTCGATTTTGAGGGAGCCTATCCCCTCCAATGCTTAAACTCAGAAGAGGATTGAAAGAGATTTTTTCTCCATAGATTCTTGATCTATCTTTGTCTTAAACTCAGAAGAGGATTGAAAGAGCTCTTCTTGCTCTCCTTCCTCTAGCTCTTCTCTTTCTTAAACTCAGAAGAGGATTGAAAGTAAAACATCTTTCACAGCTCAACAATTAGTTAATTATCTCTTAAACTCAGAAGAGGATTGAAAGAAAGAAATTTGGTTTTGAGCGCTTCCACTTACTGCTACTCTTAAACTCAGAAGAGGATTGAAAGAATGTTACTAGTGCATCCATTATTTGCCAATATTCATCACTTAAACTCAGAAGAGGATTGAAAGTGAAAATAGATATTAAGAAATATAAAGAGTTAATAGAATCTCTTAAACTCAGAAGAGGATTGAAAGTTGAACGTTTAGAGGAAGTATTAGGTTTAAACACAACAAGCTTAAACTCAGAAGAGGATTGAAAGATGTCAAGCAAGATATCTTGAAGCTTTTCTAGAAGCATCTTAAACTCAGAAGAGGATTGAAAGATGATATAATCAACGTTTATCTTAAGCATCTCAATCTCTTCTTAAACTCAGAAGAGGATTGAAAGGTGGAAAAAATTATACCATTCCCAGCTACAACACTGCCGCTCTTAAACTCAGAAGAGGATTGAAAGTTTGTAGATGAAATTTGTTCATTAATCTCTTTGATAATACTTAAACTCAGAAGAGGATTGAAAGTTAGAACGTCGACTTGCTTAGGAACTGGAGTATGCCTCTTAAACTCAGAAGAGGATTGAAAGCTAAACAAATAATCATCTTTGCCTTCATATTGATCTAACTTAAACTCAGAAGAGGATTGAAAGGATACTTTGCAATTACTACACATTTTTAGCCTTGTTCACTTAAACTCAGAAGAGGATTGAAAGTAATATTCTAAAGTTCCTTTCCTTAAATCAATATGAGTCTTAAACTCAGAAGAGGATTGAAAGGAAACAGTTAAAGGATGAAGGATATATTGCTACAGAAAACTTAAACTCAGAAGAGGATTGAAAGTTGTAATTATTTATGATGCTATTCTTTATATTTTCCTCTAACTTAAACTCAGAAGAGGATTGAAAGATACTTGTCATTGTTGCCTTTTAAGCAGTCTATCCTAACTTAAACTCAGAAGAGGATTGAAAGATATGAATCAAAGCCCAGTACACTACCAAATAAGTCATAACTTAAACTCAGAAGAGGATTGAAAGTTGGTCTTCCAATCTCTAAAATTAAAATTCCAACCACTTAAACTCAGAAGAGGATTGAAAGTAACAGGCCCCATGTATATTTGCTATGTAGATCATTTCTTAAACTCAGAAGAGGATTGAAAGATTTAAAGCAGCCATTAAACTTTACTGATAGGCTTAACTTAAACTCAGAAGAGGATTGAAAGTGTTTTAGGACTCAAAGCACTTTTAATCTGAGCAGGCTTAAACTCAGAAGAGGATTGAAAGTTCATGATATTACCGTCTTTATCACGTACAGGCCGACTTATCTTAAACTCAGAAGAGGATTGAAAGGGATTATTGTTTATAGCGATTAGATTGAAATAAACTGCCATCTTAAACTCAGAAGAGGATTGAAAGTCTTTCCTTCGGCTTAATATACTCGTTCCATTCATGAGAACTTAAACTCAGAAGAGGATTGAAAGATGCATGTAAAACTAAGACTGAAAAATTTGTTATTGCTTCTTAAACTCAGAAGAGTATTGAAAGATACAAATCAGGATCATGTTCTTTAATAGTCTCTCTGCTTAAACTCAGAAGAGGATTGAAAGATTTTTTAAGCCTAATTCATACTTTAATTGGAAAAATTTCTCTTAAACTCAGAAGAGGATTGAAAGTTAGCTTCGTCGACAAGTTGCTGTACTTTTTGATTTACTTAAACTCAGAAGAGGATTGAAAGTGTTCTAAGCGGGTCTCACGTTGATGAAAAATACAGATATCTTAAACTCAGAAGAGGATTGAAAGCTTTACTTCACTTGGGTCCTGAGCCATAGCCGACTTATCTTAAACTCAGAAGAGGATTGAAAGAACTGATTATACAGGGACTGCGATATTAATTATACCAGCTTAAACTCAGAAGAGGATTGAAAGAACTCTTATGGCATTAGTATTCGCTGATGAAGTAACTTAAACTCAGAAGAGGATTGAAAGATATATACTTAGTATCTTCACCAACTTCTCAAGGTGCTTAAACTCAGAAGAGGATTGAAAGTATACTTAATCTATCGTTAGGCCCATAGAATAAAGGCGCTTAAACTCAGAAGAGGATTGAAAGATATATTGTTAAGGATTTTCTAGGACTTGCAAGTAAGATATTTTCAAAACTCTTAAACTCAGAAGAGGATTGAAAGATATATTGTTAAGTCAGCCTGTATCTTTAGAATAAGCTTAAACTCAGAAGAGGATTGAAAGAGTTAACGGTTGATTTTTTCCACAATCACGCAGGCCCCTTAAACTCAGAAGAGGATTGAAAGCTATACAAAGTAGTATTTTGTGTTATTGAATATTGTGTCTTAAACTCAGAAGAGGATTGAAAGATCATACTCTTAATATGTGCAGTTGTGTAGTACACTTACCCTTAAACTCAGAAGAGGATTGAAAGCTAAAGACCAACAGATTTATACGCAATGCACCACTTATCCTTAAACTCAGAAGAGGATTGAAAGAGTATAATCTGCTTTTCCTCCATTCTGTCTTTATTTTCTCTTAAACTCAGAAGAGGATTGAAAGTTTTATCCTACAGATTATCAGCTTCCACATGTTTAACTTCTTAAACTCAGAAGAGGATTGAAAGAGTGATTTGGAGAGACCGCAGTTCTATCACTTACAAATCTTAAACTCAGAAGAGGATTGAAAGACGTAATAGCGTAGCAATTATTAAATCATCGTCATGGCCCTTAAACTCAGAAGAGGATTGAAAGTGTAAGAGAAAGCATATATGGTTTGCATATAGCTAATACCTTAAACTCAGAAGAGGATTGAAAGATGCATAATTTTATTAGTAAAACAATACTAATAAAATCTTAAACTCAGAAGAGGATTGAAAGGCATACCACAAGGAATAAAAGTAAAGATATGGTCTGTAACTTAAACTCAGAAGAGGATTGAAAGATGTATTTTGCTAAGCTTTTTAAGTTTTCAACAGTTTTTCTTAAACTCAGAAGAGGATTGAAAGTTACATCAACATCTGGAGAATCTTGAACATATATTTCTTTGCTTAAACTCAGAAGAGGATTGAAAGTTTTAATTCCCTATGACGATTAAAGTAAAGTTAGCACCAGCTTAAACTCAGAAGAGGATTGAAAGACGCTAATATGAAGTATAAAAAACACGTCTTTAGAGTAACTTAAACTCAGAAGAGGATTGAAAGTATAAACAATTTTGGCATAAAGAAAATGTATCTGGCTTAAACTCAGAAGAGGATTGAAAGTTGAACGGAACGGAAAGCTATTTATAAAGTATATACCACCACTTAAACTCAGAAGAGGATTGAAAGATGGAGCAACCAACGGAACAGCAACAAGCGGAACAGTTCCTCTTAAACTCAGAAGAGGATTGAAAGTGAATAAACTTCAGCGTGAAATTATATTCTGATTGCACTTAAACTCAGAAGAGGATTGAAAGAGGATCAAGTCTGCATCTACTTTTCTTAGTTCTGCTCCTCTTAAACTCAGAAGAGGATTGAAAGTTTAAGAGTTTTAATGATTACTTCTGCTTGTTCATGCTTAAACTCAGAAGAGGATTGAAAGCGCTTGTATAAACTGGGAAGGAAGTATCATTTGCATCTTAAACTCAGAAGAGGATTGAAAGGTTGCTTGCCACCTTGTATAGGCTGATGTTTTTCTTGCTCTTAAACTCAGAAGAGGATTGAAAGGGTCTGCTTGTCCACAAAATACACCAAGAAGTTGCTGCTCTTAAACTCAGAAGAGGATTGAAAGTAGATGCCCACCTAAACTTTTGCCACTTGTAAAACTTCTTAAACTCAGAAGAGGATTGAAAGTGAAATAAGGGCAGAAACAAGCAAAAACACAAAACTGGAACTTAAACTCAGAAGAGGATTGAAAGTCATCTATTTCATCAATTTCGCTTTTTTCAGACATAGTCTTAAACTCAGAAGAGGATTGAAAGAGTTATACTTCAAGCTTACGATAAAGGGTAGGTGATCTTAAACTCAGAAGAGGATTGAAAGGTCAGGAATCGTAAGTCATCATGCGTTAGTACAATCGCCTCTTAAACTCAGAAGAGGATTGAAAGAATATAAAATCACAGAAGCAATCCATTCTATCAAAATTTCTTAAACTCAGAAGAGGATTGAAAGAACGCTTTATTCCCTCCATATGGTTTATCGTTAGTTAGAGCTTAAACTCAGAAGAGGATTGAAAGCTTATACCATGTAACACTGTCCAAGTAGTTTTTGCAGCTTAAACTCAGAAGAGGATTGAAAGAATTTTCAAAAGAATGTTCAGATGTTTCTTCTATAAAGCTTAAACTCAGAAGAGGATTGAAAGATGCCCCTATGTAAGCTTGTCTTGGGAATTTGGATTCCTTAAACTCAGAAGAGGATTGAAAGGTAGCTGCTGTTGCACCATTTCTTGGTTTTGTTTTAGCTCTTAAACTCAGAAGAGGATTGAAAGAGATAAATACACTTTTCTCTATTCAATTCAACCATTATAACTTAAACTCAGAAGAGGATTGAAAGACACGATATCGCTGAAATGCTTTTTAAATTATACGATACTTAAACTCAGAAGAGGATTGAAAGAATAATTTCGTTATCTTTTTCTTCTCTTAATTTTTCTTCTTAAACTTAGAAGAGGATTGAAAGATAAATGCCTTCTTCTACGTGGCATATGTAAATATCTTAAACTCAGAAGAGGATTGAAAGTTTAGTGGAATTCCAAATAACATAAATGTTAATATTATCCTTAAACTCAGAAGAGGATTGAAAGAGATATGATAAATGAAGGAATGACAAAAGAAGAGATAATCTTAAACTCAGAAGAGGATTGAAAGGGCTCTAAAAATTCACTGAAATATAGATATAACCCGACTTAAACTCAGAAGAGGATTGAAAGTTTATGATTTCAGGAAATGTTGGAGCTTCAGGAGATGTAACTTAAACTCAGAAGAGGATTGAAAGCCTGCTGCTAGACCTGCAAGAAAGTAGGCAATATAATCTTAAACTCAGAAGAGGATTGAAAGATAGCTAATTGTTCATTGCCTACTGCCTTACCTATTGCTACTTAAACTCAGAAGAGGATTGAAAGATTAATTTGCACAAACCAGCTTTGGATTGCAAGAGATTTGCTTAAACTCAGAAGAGGATTGAAAGGTATGCTTGCATAAGTTGGGTTTAATGCTAATGGAGTAGCTTAAACTCAGAAGAGGATTGAAAGACGTTGGGGAGCTTACTCATATCTATATTGGATAAATCAACTTAAACTCAGAAGAGGATTGAAAGTACCAGTATCCTTAGCTTCACTGACCAATTGCTGTACTCTTAAACTCAGAAGAGGATTGAAAGATGGAAGTAACGATTGAAGATGTTGAATTAGCTATAAACTTAAACTCAGAAGAGGATTGAAAGTCATGAAATCTATAAGCAAAATGCTTGCAAGCCTTCATGCTTAAACTCAGAAGAGGATTGAAAGTACTTACTAGAATGTAAAATAATCCTCTTAGCGTTAAACTTAAACTCAGAAGAGGATTGAAAGCCTAGTAAGATAGTTCCTCCTGTAGTTTTTCCTAACTTAAACTCAGAAGAGGATTGAAAGAAGGAAATGCGCTTGTTGTTGAGTTTACAGGAACAGTTACTTAAACTCAGAAGAGGATTGAAAGATTTCGGTATAAACATTAATAATATTTATTTAACAACTTAAACTAAGAAGAGGATTGAAAGAATCGTAAGTATATGTATTCCGTAAGGATTTTGAAGTAACTTAAACTCAGAAGAGGATTGAAAGACAAGGTAACTTCGTGGCTCGTAGAACAGTATGATGCTTAAACTCAGAAGAGGATTGAAAGAGTAACTACTGTTATGAGTCCTACTGTTACACCGACACTTAAACTCAGAAGAGGATTGAAAGAGTGATTCATAATAACATTTCACGCACAAAAATTTTCTTAAACTCAGAAGAGGATTGAAAGAAATACCAACCCTGTATCTGTTCAAGCTGTAATAAATGCTTAAACTCAGAAGAGGATTGAAAGAAAGAAATAATTTGTTCCTAGTATTGTTAAGTAATTTATTTTATTCTAAAAATGAATGTTTATCAATAAAGAAACATTAAAAATTGAAAGCGAAGAGAAAAGGAAGTTTGGAGAAAGGAAATTAAAGTTAGGAGAGACTTATTATAGCTTTCTTGTACTTCTCGGGACAAGATCATTTATTCTTAAACAAGCTCAAAAGTTCTGACTCTCTTATTCTTAAGTCTCAAACTCGTATTACAAAGGTAATTCTCAAGCGCCTTAAATAGAATTTCCATGTTCTGGCT
>Ga0081529_119531_pt2 | contig 12690 bp, 7 predicted proteins | sample EchGeymetagenome_FD_71012 | JGI IMG/M metagenome (GOLD analysis project Ga0081529, IMG submission 71012) | Ferrous microbial mat and aquatic microbial communities from Echinus Geyser, Yellowstone National Park, USA - transect B T=78-80 C v2... ...
CCGAGAGTCTTTGGAATGGGCCGAGGGAGACGAAGATTGGGCCGGTGGTTAGGAAGCCTAGGAATTCCTTACCGTGGTGGTTAGTCATCATTGACCTATCCGTGGTTAGGACGATGTCGAGCCTCTCATCCTCCTTAACCATTACGAGTACCTAAACTGCTCCTTTAAATACTTTGCAATAACCCAGAAGTCCCCCCTTCAGTGTTGGGTTAGGTTTTTAAATAAATATTTAAACCTACATAATGAACAGACTTTAACCAGGCAGCACCCGGCACTACCCAGGTTAATCCATTGACGAAGCCGTTGCTGTATCGCATTAACCGTGGATACTTGTGATTAATTATAACCACGTGAACTATACAATAGACTTATAAGACTATGGTTTTAGGGCCTTTCAGGTGCATGCGGAGGTGCCTGGGTCACCCCTGAGTTCTCCTCCTGTGAAGGATGAGGACCCGACGGAGGGGGGAGAAAAGAAGTGAGGGGATGAAGGAAACAGACCCGAACCCGTTAAATAGCTGGGCGTTTATTTGCGTTGAGTGTGCTGGCCATGATTGGGAAGGGGGTTGTGGCTAAGGGGAGGTTCTTCAGTAGAGTTAAGAAGCCAGTTAGGGTGATCTCTGGGGTTACGCCAATAGCCGTAATGACGGCGCCACTACCGTGCCCGGGTAGGTGCATCTACTGCCCAGGTGGCCCACAGATGAACACCCCCAAGAGTTACCTACCGGACTCCCCAGTACCCCTCAGGGCCTCTAGGGTTAACTACGACCCATACATGCAGGTAGTCTCCAGGGTGGCTCAGTATAGGGCTATGGGGCACCCTGTGAGTAAGGTTGAGGTGATAGTAATGGGCGGCACCTTCACTGCACTACCGCTCAACTACCAGTACTGGTTCATACTCAACGTCTACAGGGCCCTCAATGACTACCCGGTGTGGAGCAGTGGTTCACCGTCCGGTGACCTGGAGGTTGAGGAGTTGAGGAATGAGGATGCTAGGGCTAGGGTTGTGGCTTTAACCATAGAGACAAGGCCCGACTTCGCCTATGAGAAGCAGGCCAACTGGATGCTGAGCTATGGGGCCACTAGGGTTGAGTTGGGCGTCCAGTCAATATACGATGATGTGTTGGCAAGGGTTAAGAGGGGTCATGGAGTGGCTGAGGTGGTTAAGTCAACAAGGATCCTTAAGGACTCGGCATACAAGGTCTGCTACCACGTAATGCCCGGGTTACCGGGCTCAGACCCTGATAGGGACTTGGCGATGGTTGATGAATTGTTCAGTAACCCCGACTTCAAGCCGGACTGCGTTAAAATATACCCAACACTCGTCGTACCGGGGACTGAGCTGTACGAGATGTGGCGTAGGGGAGAGTACAAGAGCTACGACACGGAGACTTGGCTAAGCCTACTGGCCAAGATGCTGGCTAGGGTGCCCAGGTGGGTTAGGGTTATGAGGTTTGGTAGGGATATTCCACTGCACTGGGTTGTGGATGGGCCCAGGATAGGCAACCTGAGGGAGGAGGCTTGGGGTTTCATGGCCAGGATGGGCCTTAGGTGCGTTGAGATTAGGTGCCGTGAGGTTGGGCACAGGATACTTGAGAAAGGTGAGCCACCAAGGCCCAGTAGGCTGTGGATTAATAGGATTAACTACGAGGCCTCCGGGGGTGAGGAGGTTTACCTAGAGGTCATTGACGACGAGGACACGCTCTACGGCATACTGAGGCTTAGGATACCTAACAAGCCCCATAGGCCAGAGTTAAGGGGTAGGGTGGCCCTGGTGAGGGAGCTCCACGTCTACGGACCCCAGGTGGCCGTTGGTGGCGAGCCCAGTGGCCTACTTTGGTGGCAGCATAGGGGTATTGGCAGGGCGCTCATGGCTAAGGCCGAGGAGGTGGCCCTAGAGTACGGTGCATCAAGGGTCTTCGTGATATCCGGGGTTGGGGTTAGGGGTTACTACAGGCTGTTGGGCTACAGGAGGTACCCGGGCTCAATCTACATGTACAAGGACCTTAGGAGGGCTAAACCCCTCGATTACGACCTAGGCTCAAGCAGCAGCGATGAGACCACGGCCGGTGAGCAGTATTACATACAGGGCTAGTTGAGGTGGGCCCATGTTCATTGAACTACACCTAATGACCAATGACCCAGAGGTCCTGAGGGCCATGGCTAGGATGGGGTACGTGGCCGCGGCCTCAATAACCAGGGTGAGGGATGAGGAGGATAGTGGGTTATTGGTCATGAGGAAGGTCCAGGGGCCTAGGCGTGGTGGCTGGGGGCAGTTCACAGTGAGCTACGTGGTTGGTAACAATAGGTATGCCCTAAACAAATACATAACCAACGACAGGGTTGACGTGGTCACCATACTGCCGGGCCGGGAGTACCCGAGTAGAAGGCAGTTAGCCATAATGGAGGGTGAGGGTAAGTACGTTGAACTGGTCCTACTACCCTTCCTCAGGATGGGGCTAGTAAACGACCTGGTTAAGGTAGCCTCAGACGTAATGGACTACTCCACCAGGGCTGTGCTGTCGCTTGGAGTTGGTTCAATGGGCGACTTGAAGAACCCCATGGACGCCGCAGCACTGCTAGGCATGCTCACTGGTGATAGGAGCTACTGGGTTAGGGCCGTTAAGGATAACCCAATGGCCCTAGTGGTGGATTCAATATACAGGAGCGGCGTATGCTCCTAATCCCCACTATCGGACTCGTAGAGGAGCATCACGTACCTGAAGTCCTCGTAATTAGGGCTACTGTTGAGGGAGAGCAAGTTAGCCACACCAAGCTCGGCAATCACGGACCTTAGGTTCATTAACTTATGCCTCCTAGCCAACATAGCCTTAGGGTTAACCGCATCAACGCTAACAAGGTTAAGCAGCATGTCAACGAGGAGGTTAAGGTTGTATGAAGGACTCGGCTTAAGTAATCTCCCAAGCCGCTGAATAAAGGCTAAAACACCCATCAACACTATAAACGCTGAGGGGGTTAATAAACTTTATTTAAATAAATAGTGCTATTGGGGTTAAGGAAGCCGGCTTAAGGAGATGTGGGGAGAAAAGCTAATAAGGTTGTTAGGCAGGAGTTAGGCGTTAAGGCCCCGGTAGTGTAGCCTGGTACAACACGCGGGCCTGTGGAGCCCGTAACCCGGGTTCAAATCCCGGCCGGGGCCACCAGATAAGGCGCCATACTCATTCAACCTTTCAATCTTTTAAAGACCACACCATTACGCTACACCACGCATTTTACCGCAAATATATTCAACACTCCTCAATATGGGTATTAGTAACGATTAGGTATTAAGGATGCCAACGCATTCTAAGCAACCAGGTAAGACACATACATTTTAACTGTTTAAAATACATGAAGTACGCGTTTTCCTCATTCGACTTGTAGGTTTAATGTCTATTAGGCCTGCCGTTTTTGCATGTTTCGTGCAATTTCTTTATTTTGCATTGGGCTAAAGACCATTGGAACACGGATGAGCCATGCAATGAAACCCAAAATTCCATTCCAAAGACTACAATCCAAAATAAAATAAAAACTCAAAACCAAAACAACTGGAGGATCTCAAAAAAGAGAATTGAAGGCCCTAATGACGTTGAAAATCGATTAGATAGTGACAATCGAAAGGAAGAATTACGCATAGTTGATAACTTCTGCACTGAGGGGTACTGTGGTCCAGTCAACACACAGACTTGGCATTCAGTTAAGTAAACTCATTAGGACAGACATCATTGAGATGCAGGGTTCAGAGACGAACTACGTCTATAGGCTGACGTCGATTGGCGAGATGCTGGTTAGCATGTCTCGGAGATGCTGAAGGAGTGGTTGGCTTAGCAAAGGTTTGCATAGATCTACCCAATAACCTGGCCAAGTGGCTTAGGGAAGCCTCAAAGGAATGAGCCCGAGACCCTTATCCTTCAGTATCCTTGGTTACTCCACGGCGTCGGTGAAGCATTGATTAGGGTTCAGTATAAGTAGCAGGTTTAATTTAATTCCTCATAGTGTTAGCATTTAAAAGAGCAGCCCTTGGTGACTGGGATATGTATTACGTTAGGCTTGGTTGGTCTGGGGTTAAGGTCTCCCAGTTCTGCCTTGGCACATGGCACTTGCCTAGGCTTGACTTGGTTGATGAGTTTGGGGTTCGTAGAGTTGATGTTGATGCTGCAATTAAAATAATGAAAAAGGCCTACGACGAGGGAATAAACTGCATAGATACGGCGAATAGGTATCATGGGGCAATGGCACTTGCTGACCTTAACCATGTCGGTAACTCTGAACGTGTGGTGGGACAGTTCTTAAAGACAGTGGATAGGGAGTCGGTTATAGTCGCCACTAAGGTAGGTGGCCAGATGGCTCCTTGGCCTAATGGTGAGGGGTTGTCTAGGAAGCACGTTAGGTGGCAGATAAAGGAGTCGCTGAGGAGGCTTGGGACAAGCTACGTAGACCTGTACCAAATCCACTTCCCAGACCCAAACACGCCCAAGATTGAGGTTCTTAGAACCTTGAGTTGGCTTGTTGAGCAGGGCCTGGTGAATTACATTGGCTTAAGTAACCACCCAGCCCACGACATCGTTGAGTTCATGGAGTTGGCTGAGGGGCGTGGGCTTGAGGCGCCTGTTTCGATACAAGAACTTTACAACATTATAGATAGGGGTATTGAGGAGGATAAGATATCAGTGGCTAGGAGGTATGGGTTGGCCATCCTAGTCTACTCACCGTTGGCGCAGGGTGTGTTAACTGGCAAGTACGTGAACTTCAATGAGGGAAAGTGGACTATCCCAGGTGGGTCAAGGGCTACGTATGCCGACTACGTCAAGCGCTACTTCACTGACAGAAACCTCAAACTTATCATTGAGCTTAATGAGATGGCTAAGTCTAAGGGGGTAAGCTTAACGCAATTGGCCTTAGCCTGGTTAATAGGCATGCAGGAGAGGTTGGGCGTAACGATAATACCCATAATAGGGGCCACGAGGATGGAGCAGCTTGAGGACAATTTAGGAAGCATAAACGTAAAGCTAAGCCAAGATGACTTCAATAGGATTGATGAATTAACACGTACCGGTGGTGCTAAGTGACCTTGAATGCATCTTTCGTTAAGGTGCCGATAACGCCGCCCATAGGCCTAAGGCTAGGTGGCTTCGCCCATAGGATGGCGTCACCGTCAAGGTTCATACACGGTGACCTCTATGCACGGGTACTACTCGTAGGTTCACGCATGGGTGAACTAGTCCTAGTTCAACTCGACCTACTGGGCCTATACTCCAGTGACGTGGAGTTAATTAGGGGCATTGTGAGCAAGAGACTGGGTATTAAGGCAGGTGACGTAGTGGTCATGGCAACTCATACTCACTCATCACCAGAGACTGTGATACCCATGTGGGTTAATACATTCCCTTACACAAGGGAGGAGAGAGCTCTATATAACCAGTGGTTTAATGGGCTTTTAAGTAGGCTTGAGGAGTCATTGGAGGGTGGGCCCATTCATGAACCTAAGGGGGTTAGGGTTAAGGTTGGTGAACTCGATGCGGCGGAGTCAGGTAGGTTATGCGTAAGTAGGTTAACTGGAGGCTATGTTAGCGTTAACATCCAGGCAGTGCTGATTGAGACTAGGAATGGGTTGGGGAGGGTAATCCTCTATAGCCATCCATGCCACCCAACCTGCAACATGGACCTAGGCGTCTCCCCAGACTACCCAGGTGAGGTTCACTCGGCATTAACCAGTAGCGGTATTGAGCCCATGTTTATGCCAGGGTTCATGGGTGATGTAACACCCAGTGTGAGGGGGATCAATTGCATAAGTAACTTGGGCAATTCAATTAGTAGAGCAATACTCGGCGGCATGGTTAAGTTAAGTGAGGTTAATAATGATGAAGTTTGGGTCAGGGTGAAGAGGATTAATGTACCACTAAGGCAGCCGCCACCATTAGCCAGGGCTAAGGCTAGGTTCGAGGAGCTGTACGGCAAGGCCAATGAACTTGGTTTAATCAGGAGGGAGCCAATAGAGGACTTGTGGAGGGGGCTTAATGAGAGGTGGGTTAGGGATAGGGAATTGGCGTTGAAGGCCAAGCTCCTACTAGACTTACTCTACGCTGACGAAGAGTATGAGCTTGCTAAGGGCAATGCCGAATGGGAGGCCGCCGAGTTGGGTGTTGTGAAGCTGGGCGACATAACCATGGTTACCGTGCCTGGGGAGCCATTTACAGGAACCCTAAACACCATTAAAGCTAGGTTAAGTGGTAAGGCGTCAGGGGCTAGTATGAACATTATCGGCGTTGGGTATACTAACGGGTACATTGGGTATATCCCAACCCGTGAGGCTTTTAGGCTTGGGTCCTATGAGACTAGGCTGGCTAGGTGGAGTAGGGTTGCTGAGGGTACCGACGATTTGATTGCTAGTGAGATTTTAAGTTTACTTACCTGATGTCTTGATTTTTCTTAGGAATTCCTCCGTTATTTCTATGATTCTTCTCACCTCTTCCCCCGTATGCGCCTTTGTTAACCCATGGTGGAATAATGGGTCTTGGTGCATTAGGTAGTGGTTGTTCATTAGAGCCTCTCTGAACCTTGAGTATAATGCAGCATCTGTTGTTGTGGCTGTCCTGTAGTCGACAACATCAGCGTTGGTGAAGTATACTTGGAATTGCCCACCTATGCCGTAAACCCTAGCCTCAACATCATAATCCCTAAACAGCCTACTTAAGCCTCTTGTTAATTCATTGGTTAGTGAGTTTAAGTAACCCTGCACATCGCCACTCCTCAACTGTGTTAGTGTCGCGTATGCAGCGGCGACAGATATGTAATTGCCATTGTAGGTTCCTGCATAACTAACCAAACCACCAGGCTCGGTGAGCCTCATCAAGTCCTCCCTACCGGCAACTGCGCTTATTGGGAATCCATTAGCCATGGCCTTACCGAAGATGGATAGGTCAGGTTTAACCCCATAATACTCCTGAGCACCACCGGGTGCAATCCTAAAGCCTGTGATAACCTCGTCAAATATTAGGAGAACGTTGTTACTCTCGGTAATTTCCCTAACCTCCCTTAAATAATCCCCACGGGGTAGTATTACACCTGAGTTGAAGCATATTGGCTCAATTATGAACGCCGCAATCTCATTCTTATGCTTAGTCAAAACCCTTCTTAAGGCATCTGCATCATTAAAAGGTACCACGATCACCGACGAGACTAAGGCATCATGGATTCCCCTTGAAATTGGGACAACATTAGGCTCATCCCTAGGCCCAGCCTTGTCGAGTGGTGGGTGTAGGCTAACGTAGACTTGGTCATACCAACCGTGGTAGCAACCCTCAGCCTTAACAATCCTCAACCTACCGGTCGCAGCCCTTGCAATCATCAATGCATGCATGACGGCCTCCGTACCAGTCACAGAGAGCCTAACCATCTCAGCTGACGGAACCATACCGTGGATCAAGTCAACAACCTTGTAGGCCAACTCAGATTCAAGGCCCGTTGTTAAACCGGCCTCAAGAGCCTCCTCAACGGTTTTCTTAACTAATGGATCACCATGACCAAGTATCACAGAGCCGTAGCCAGTAATCAAGTCAACGTACTCAACACCATCAATAGACCAAACCCTCGAGCCAAGGGCCCTACTGAAGTAGATTGGGTTAGGGACCCAAAACCTAATATTAGACTGAACACCACCAGGCGAAACACGCCCATAAAGCCTAAACAACTCGCTTGAAGACACCACATCAACCACCTACATTTAATCACCCACAGATGTTTAAATCTATACCCCCAACCGAAAGCACACACCCGCTTAACGATACCTGCGCACCACTGGGCATTATTAAGCCCCAAAGCACACCCTCACCCCTCACGTCAAGCTCGTAGTAAGTGTATAGTGTTGATTCGTCATGGCCCCTCCACCCACTTCCAATGGTTAACTCACGTGGGGTAACTATGACGTACTCTAGGCCACTGTTACTGACCACTAGTTTAAACAACCCATCCTCAACTGCCTTACCCTTAACCGTACCCATGATGTTTAGGTTAAACCTAAACCTACCATCACCCTTAACGTAATCCCTGATGAAGTAAACCCTATCAATGACCTTAACAAACCTCCTATGAACCACACCACTGTACGTCTCCGCCTCAAACAACGCCTCAACCCCATTCCTAAGCAGATTATAATTAATCAACCTACCCCTCGTTTCAGCCTGATCCTCATCCCTAAGGGTCACCGTGTTGTGGGCAATACTCCTCCTATGCCAAACCCAATGCCTATCACCGTAGTAGGAATCGGCGCCTGAGTCCACTATTATTGGTACACCATTTATGTGGAGTTCGAAGCTTAACTTATCGGGATGCCCATGCCATCCACCATTAGGCCCATAGTCAAGTATGAAGTAGTCAAGCTCATTAACCCTTGCTATGAATCTACCTGAATCGTTGAGTATAAGGAACCTGCTGTGTCTGGGCATTAAACCCCTAGCCCTGTTAAGCAGATTCCCATCCACCTGGCTTAGGGCAATAGCAGCCAACGGATTCTTAATGAGGATCCCCCTCTCAACTAGCCTTAGGCCAATGCCCAGTAGCAACTCATCCTCATACCTAACACCGCCTATTATGAATGGGTCAGGGTCTGGGTAATTAGAGCCGCTGTCCTCAAGTGCCGGTGTCCTCCAGTTTTCATCAGTAACCTCCCAAAGCCAGTAAGCGGCTGCCTTAATCACATGCTTACCATTACTGTTGGTGAATGAGTAGAGGTCAGGGCCACCAGTGGCCCTCAGTAGCTCGGCCGCCCATGTGGAGTTGTTTAAGGCCGAGTTGTGGTATGCCGCTGACAACTCAACCCAACCACCATCAGGCAGGAAGCCCTTACTCAACCCCCTCCTGAAGGCTGCAATGGCCTTAACCATGCCTAGGTCAGAGTTCTTGAAGTTGAATTTACTTGATATGGTCAGTAGGGCTAATGCCTCAGTGAGCTCCCAGTTACCTAGTGGGTAAACCCACGCGTTGGTTAACTTAGTTAACTCACCCTGGGCCCACCTAAACATCGACATTAAGCCGAGTTTAATGTTCCCTGGCAGGTAATCCTCAAGTAGGTCGTAGGCCAGCACGAGGTTGAATAATCCGGCAGAACCAGCGCCACCGTGGATACCATTGAACCAGTGCACCAACGTGCCCTGCCTATACGAATCAAGTAGCCTATTGATGTTACCTATAGCCGCGGTTAAGGCACCCTCATCGTTGAAGGCCACGTACCTAACGGCCTCCTTAAGGATATTGCTGGACACGGCTGATGTGGGTAGGCCATACCTCTCAGTGTTAGGGTCTTCACTGTATGCATATGCCTTAAGTAGGTCGCATGCGTGGCCACATTTACGCAGTTGATCAATGTTTAATAATCTTCTTTTTGAGGAGAAACTCTCCACAGCTAACTCATAGAGACTCAATGAGGCGCCTTTTTCGTCGAAGAAGCCCTCAACGTCATCACTCCACTCATTATCAATGAACCCCAGCAACCCCTCCCTACCCAAATTCTTAAGTACGTTGAGCGCCTCCTCAAAGTCCTCATTCACCGATAAGGCCCTCCTCACCTCCTCATTACCCAACCTGAAGATTAACAGCGGCATTGAGTGTGAGTAATACTCCGGGTCCCATTCACCTGGGTTAACCCTGAAGTTGATAACCACCGGCTTACGTCTACTAAGCCTTAGGGGGACATCCACATGACTTTCAATGGTAATCCCATACCTCCTCACGCTCGGTATAGTCCTATCCAGGACATAACCCCTCCTACCCATCTGTGATAGCGACTTCCTTAACTCAACATACGATTCAACGCTGCTGTAATGGGTATCTTTAAGCGGAATTATTACTAATGAGCCATGGACCTCGTCGCTGGGTTTAACCACGCTTGGCAATTCAACACCAGCAACTATGCTTTCCGAAATGTAGTCAACCCTCCTAAGCCCATGCACCGGTATCAGCATGTACCTTAACTCGCAGTCCCCCTGGCACCTTCTGATTAACTCAAGGTCCACGTTAAACATCTGATCCTCTATGATGCCAATGCAGTCTCCGGAGAGACACCTTACAACTAAACCACACTTGCCAGCTGTATCAATGAAGGCAGTCCATTTGAGGGATGGGAAGTACCTATCAATGTAAGAATTCTTCTTGAATGAGAAGCCTGAGACAGGTGGCTTAATGAACATTGATGTATAGGAGTCTAAGTCCCCTATTTCATCAAAGCCGAACTTAACGAAGTACCTACAGCTGTACAACGCACCAGGTGACTCAGCCCAAAATCCACCACGGCAACAGGCCAGATGAAGGGACTCCCTAATGATGCCTGAACCGTGGGTGGTGATGGTTACGTTAACGGCACCATTGTTTAGGCTTACCTCCTTGCTAACACCTACACCTTCAGCATCACCGCGGATCCTAATCACGTTACCGTTGACGTCAAGGCTCTTTACGCTGATTGGTGGATACGAGGTGAAGATTCCCATACCCTCCTTAAGTAACCTTAACTCAGGGCGCCTGACGGATACGTGGTGCGCGTTAGCGTATTTATCATAGAGGTCTATTATGTAGCCACTCCCCCCATCCACAGTTAACCTTAGGAGCTCATCCTCTAGGGTAACCATCTCTACACCACCTAAGCATCATGACCAATATTTTAAGTATTACCATTGCAAAAACTTTAAAAAACTGCATATTTTATTATAATTGATGCCTGCAATAAGACATTACATTAAGCTTAAAAATGAGAAAATCATATATCTAACAATATTGTTAGTAGTTGCTGTCCTGTTAACTATGGGCTTCATTGTTAAGCATAGGGTTGGTGTGGTTAACGCGCAACAGTACAACATTACGCCCTATAACACCGTGTACATGTACGTGGTTAAGAGTCCACCCGTTACCGGTTGGTCTGAATATAACCCTAACGTGTTCCAGGGTGGCATATGGTGGTATGGTGTTTACCAGCAATTCCTAGCCGCCGTAAACATAACCACAGGCAAGTTCACTCCACTCTTAGCTGAGAATTGGAGCATGATTGAGCTGCCCAATGGAACCCTTGAAGTTCTTATTCACCTTAGGCATAGTGGCTGGGATAACGGCATACCTGTGACCTGCTGGGATGTCTACGTGACAAACATGCTGCTGGGCCTAGTGTCAGCTATGGTTGGCAACGTCACAATATTTAACAACTATACCTGCGCCTTCATGATACCTAAAGGCTATTACGCACCATTAACGGTACCTGGTGCCTCAGAGGCCAATGCCTTCATAGCGTTGGAGTGGGGTCAGGGCATTGCCATTGATTGGCAGGACAGCTACGTCTGGGAGCCGATAATCAATATGGCTCAGGCCAACTACAGCTGGATTTGGCTCTACATGTTCGGCAACTCCACCGAGAAGGGTGAGGCAGCCAAGGTACTGTCAACGTTGATACATGACTACTTAACGTATAAACCCACGAGTAGGTTCGGCTACTCCAATGGCCCATACTACCTATGCGACATTACGCCCGAGTATTTCCTGCTCTGCAAGAACCCGTATTACTACGATGTTAATAAATTCGTCCCTCAATACATTGTTGAGTGGCAGTACTCATCCATGTCTCAAGTCTACGCAGCCTTAGCTTCGGGTAAGATAAGTATTTGGTCGACATGGTCAGGAGCATTGACACCATCAATATTGTCTATGGTCTCGAAGAACCCGTACATTAAGATCCTCGTCTTCCCAGCCTTTGGTGGTGATGCGATTTACTTTAACTTCCTTAACCCGTGGTTGGCTATGCCCCAGGTTAGGCAGGCAATATACTACGCAGTGAACTGGACACAACTAGCCGAGGCGGCGTATGGGATGGGTTTCACCTTCTCATCACCAATGCCTCAGGATGGGTTAATGCCCTACTATACAGAGTGGCAGGAGAACATATCCAAGTACTGGGCTGCTCAAGGTTCACCATTGATTAACTACACCTATAACCCGGGTCTAGCCGCCCAGCTGCTTGAGTCCGTTGGTTTTAAGAAGGTGAATGGCATATGGTACACTCCAAACGGTTCGCAATTCACATTAACGTTATACATAGGGTCAGGTTCATCTGCACCTCAGCTCACACTAGCTAATGCAGTAGCCAATGCATTAACAAGCTTCGGAATACCAACAACGGTAATAGTGTATCCAGCAGCCGAGGGTTTAACAGTAGTTAAGCAAGGCAAATATGACTTACTCTGGAGTTATTACAGCGACATCTACAGGCCTGGTATACCATACTATTTCCCCGAGGCCTTTTACTTCATAGGCTATCCATTTAACTACAGCCACTGGAATGGTATAGTTACGCTACCTAACGGTACCACGTTCTCAGTGCCTGAGTGTGGGGTTAAGATAACCACTAACTGCATCTATAGGGTTGCTTGGGCAATTAACCACGACCCATGGTACATACAGGTCGATTGGAATGGTGGTGTAGTATTCCTCAACACGCAGTACATTAACTGGCCGATAAACGACACGTGGATTTGGATAGGTACACTGCAGCACACAACCCCAGCCTGGACCTACCTATTCCAGTTAATATCATTTAAACCCCCAACCACCACAGCCACTACTACGACTACTAGTCCTGTTGCTACTACGGTTTCTACTACGACTACTGTGACTTCTACGACTACTGTTGTTACTTCTACGACTGTTGTTAGTGGT
>Ga0081529_121873_pt1 | contig 12618 bp, 17 predicted proteins | sample EchGeymetagenome_FD_71012 | JGI IMG/M metagenome (GOLD analysis project Ga0081529, IMG submission 71012) | Ferrous microbial mat and aquatic microbial communities from Echinus Geyser, Yellowstone National Park, USA - transect B T=78-80 C v2... ...
ACGTAGAGAACGTCACGACGTGCCCTAGAAAGAGAACGAGAAAAGTCTCGAGAAAGAGAAGGAGTGACGGAAGAGTCTAGAGTCTGCGGTGGAGTAGAGTCTAGAGTCTAGAGTGAAGAGGGGGGTAGAGTCTAGAGTCTACTGTGCTGAAGAGTCTAGAGTTCATTTTTCTATACTCTAGAGTCTGGAAATAACTTTTGAGTAGTCTAGAGTGCATAGTTTGGGCTGGAATACTCTTCACTTAATGCTTAAATAATAGTCGTCGAAAATAATCTTATGAAGGTCTTAATTACGGGTGCAGGTCAAGACTCTAGTCTTTCTACATACTATCATATGAAGAGAGGAGATAGTGTATATGTTTTAACAAGACGTAGAACTGATGGTTTAACTGAGCAGATGGAACAGGTGGTAAATATTCTAGGTCAATCACCGGTCTTTGTTCATGCCGACCTTACGGAATATGAGAACGTGTTTGAAATAGTACGCGAGTTAAAGCCGGATATGATATACCATTACGGTGCGATGAGTTTTGTACCTTATTCTTATGAGAATCCCATATATACGGCTCAGGTCAACGAGCTTTCTGCTTATGCGATACTTGAGGCTGTTAGGAAACATTCACCTGGGACAAAGGTTTTTCTGCCGGCGTCAAGTGAAGTGTTTGGTAAACCTGTTGAGTATCCTCAGAGGCTTTCTACCCCTCTAGCTCCCGTTTCGCCTTATGCGATAAGCAAGGTCGCTTTACTTTACATTGCTGACTACTACCGTAAGGTATGGAAGCTTAACGTTTATGACTTCATAACGTTTAACCATGAGAGTGAGCTCCGCGGAGAAGAGTTTGTGACCATGAAGATAGTTAAGAATTTGGTCAAGAAGGGACATGTGAAATTAGGTAATATCGAAGCTAGGAAGGACTGGGGTTATGCCGGTGAGTATGTGAAAATATTTAACAAAGTTATGGAATCAGAAGAGCCGAATAGGTATATGATTTGTACCGGTGTTATAGCGACTGTCAAGGACTTCCTGAAGTATGTTATGTCAAAGGTAGGTGGTACATATGAAATAGACCAGTCTTTATATAGACCGATTGATGCTGAAAATATGACTTGTGATATAGATGAAGTACCTATAAGACCTCGGTATATGTGGTGGGATGTTGCCGATATAATGATAAAATACGTGAAGGACGGTGTCCCAACTTTTACGGAAGTTTTAGGATGATGGATATGGGATATTTATATTGTAGGAAAAAGGGTTGGGGTAAAGACCCTAATACGTGGGATGGAAAAATTCAAACAAATCTTAAGAAAAATAGATGTCTTTTTTACTACTGACGTTTCGCGTTTTTCCCTGTTATAAACGAGACGAGCATGAGTACTGCTTCAATTACCATGTCCTGTAATTGCTGGAACTGGGGCGTTGATGTTATATTGGGGCTTATGATGTATATTGAGAAGACAGATATAACTGCAATTACGAGTATTAATAATGTGATGAGGTCTGTTATAAATATTGTGTCGTCACTCATTTTCTCTCTTCATCTTTTATGTTTTCTTCCTTATTTTTCTTTTTCTCCTCATCGATTTCTTTAAGCTCTTGTGCTACTTTTTTCATGTATTCATTTATCATTTCTTCTAATTTCTCAACTCTCGATATATCATTCGTTATAATATACTGTGCTGTTATATTTCTTATCAATAGATGTAATGCCTGTATAAATTCATCATCTAGAGGTGCACTTCCATATCGGGATGTAAGTGTATGCATGTGAATGTCGTGCCACAGTGTTAAGTATCCCATACTATTTATGCACCTTCTGGGGTCTGTGCTTAGGTTTTCACATAAAGTGTATGATAAATCTGTTAGGGAATGTTCGTACGGGAATTCCGAAAGTCTTGCTATCATTTCAAGACCGAACATGGACGCCTTATCCTTTAATAACAATGTTTGGAATAAGTCCTTAGTTTTGCCGTAATATCTTAGCGGTATTATTGTCATTGTTACGAAATATTTAATAGGGTCGTCACTTACGTAATTTGTTGCTTCTAGTATTGCTTCCTCTGCCCTTTGTTCACAGTCTTTTTGTTCTGAGAAATACATGTCACATATATCATGTGCAAGTGCTTTTACGTATGCGAGGTCTACCTTTTCCATCCTGCTATCCCCAATATCCATATGGGTTTATGGTATTTATAAAGGTTTTGGTTTGTTATTTTGTCTATAAGTTATGTACGTGTTGTGAAGTAAGTTTTTTATATTCCTTTAACAGAATTGGGTTTAATGGTAAGGCTGTATTTCCCTGTAACATTTCGTAAGCAAATAAAAAATAGCCAATATCCTAAGTTTATAGGGCTAGGGGAATATGACGGTGATGCCGGGGTTGATGGTGAGATATCTGGGTGTAAGTTTCATGGTACCCTTGCTGGATATGGCACAACGTCTAGGTGGTATTTTGATACGATATATTTCCATGTGATATGTGATAAGGTAGATGATGCGATTCAAGCAACTAGGGCAATAGATAATGCTCTTAGAGATAAAGAATTACAGTTTGAAATCTCCTACTATGAACTGACGGTTAAAATCCCGTTTATGTTACCTATTCATGTCGTGGTTAGTAATGAACCATGTAAATATGAAATATTGTCTGAGAACGTGTTTATACAGTGTGAGAAGTTAGAACAAATCGAAGCGATAAAAAAATAACTTAGATTTTTTCTATACCGCTTATTATTTTATGGAGTACGTTTAAGATTGATTGTTTAATGTTTATTTGTGTTAGGTCGTTGACCATGTTGACCAGGTTGTTAGGTAGCTGGAATATTATCCTCCATGTAGGGTTCCATGGTTGAATATTGGGCGGGTTTATTGCTGTAAATAGGTAACTTTGTATGGCATAGGGGTCTGGTGGCATGTTTACGTTAGTCCCGCTCTCTTGTTCGTAATAGAATTTCTCACTGTAGTCATATACAATTGCAAATAGGTTATTTCCTTGCGGTTGTACGGGTATTAGTTGACCTGTTAGGCTTTGTACGTTATTGAAACCGTATTCCGGTACTTGTAATGTCGAATTGGCTTTGATGTAGAACACGAAGCCTATATAGTAGTTATTCCCGTATTGTATTATTGCGAGACTGTATATTGGTATGTTGTCGAGTGACGTTATGAACTGTGATAGTCCGTTCGCATAATATACCTCTGCGAAGGCGTCGCCGAAGATGTACTGGGGTACTTCACCCTGCGGGAAGGTTGCACCTCTTAATAAAATGACATATTGGTCTTGGTTTGTGGTGTTCTCCATTATCCAGATAACCTCACCGCAGGGGCGTAACTGATATTTCAGGACTAGTCCGTTATTGTTTGATAGTTGTTGTGCGTTAGATACTTCCGGTTTTGCAAGTAGGTACTTCCTTAACTTGTTTGGGTTTACGTGTAATTTTAGGTGTTTCATGCTGATAAACAATTATGAGAAAAAGGTTATATGTTTTCATCATAATAAAGTGGTTTGTATCCTAACTGTTTCATATGTTGTAGCGTATGTGTTACGCTTTCTTCTGCCGTTAATGTGCTGTTACACTTTAGACACATATATAGGTTCGGTCTTCCCCGTGTTATCGCCTTGAATATCGCGTAGTTGTAGTGTTTGCCGTACAGTATTTCTGCTACTGATAGGAATAGGACGTAGAACTTGCAAAAATCTTCGCATGATTTTACTTTTACTTGGTACACTTTTTCTACCTCGTTCGTGAACATCCTTACGAAAAGTGACCTCCTAAAATATGTCTGTTTACATTTGTATCTACAATCAGCTAGTTTCAAAACACTTCACCCCAGGTCTATCTCTTTTATCCTTATCGTTATCGAGTTTAATATATTGGTATCAGGTTCTATCGGTTTTCTGTCCGTCATTGCGTCCAGTGTAATCTTCACTCTTTGTTTTATCTTTTCGGCTATTCTGTTGATGTTCTCGTCCTTAAATTGCATCTTCTTTATGATATGTGACAGGTTATTTATCCTAAGGAAGTTGAATACTAGGTTTGATATACGGAATAACGTTAACATGTCCAGGTTTTTGTCCGTCTCCACATAACATTCAAAAAGCCTTGCGTAATACTCATATTTTTTTATACCTAGTTGTCTGGCTTGCAAAGAAGCATACCTTGAAAGCGATATGTCGGGGTAGATATACCTCTTTGCTTCGGTTAACGTTATGTTCAATGTTTTTAGGTCTTTCGCACATTCGACGTCTTTCACTTTGTTTATGAGTTCCTTTACGTCGTACAAGGAGTTTATCTTGTTCGCTATTTCAAATAATACGTTGTCTTCACGTGTATAAAGGAGGTGTTTTAGGATGTCTAACGCTTTATCAATAGTCTTCATATAATGTAACTTCTGGAACTCCAATGGGGTGTAAGTAGAAAGAAACTTCATCTTCTCTTCCATAGGGGTGTCACTTTCTGGGTGACCCCCTATGGGGATTGAGATTGTGAGTACAAAAATGATTTCGGCGTTAGTTATGTTTGGATAGCTCACGGGTTTGAGTGATTCGTTGGGGAATATAAAGAGGTCAGCCATTATAACATCACCTGGAATTTTCTGAGGATGTACTCGAACGGTTTGATGTCGTAAAGCTGTTGTAACAACTTGAGGACGTAGTCGTTGGACGGTTTAATTACTCTCACGAAGGGGTCATCAGCATATTTACCGTAAATTCGCCATACAAAATAGCCTTGGTCTATTCCTATCCTGTACCACTTTTCATCACCGTTATATTTTACTGTATATTCCTGTGTCTTTTCCTGGGCGATACTCATACTCTCTATGTGGTCGTTGCATATGATATGGTTGCCGTATTTGGTCTTCGTTATCATGCAATTGTCTTGCTGGTATACGTCTTTAAGCGAGGTAATTGGTTCGTCTATATCCGTACCGTAAAGGAATTCAGTCCTGTTATGGATGGGGCAACGGAGCTTGTTAAGTATCCCTATTGATGGGATGGTCTTGCCCTGGTAGCCCTTTAATGCCTCTTCCGAATAACCTTGATAGATAATGAAATTAAAAATGCGAAAATGAAGGGGGATAGGTATAGAGGAAAGGGACATGAAATGTCACCTCATTCATAATATTTGTCGTATATATCGTTTAACTTTTTAAAAAAATAAGCGTCCACTTGTTCTTTTACTTCTTCTGTCAAAGTCCCGATGGTCTGCTCAATGCTCCTGTATATAACTTCTTTAAAAGTGTCCGCGATTTCTCTGACTGACTCGAAAGAAATAGGTTGTTTGCCCTGTGAAAGGTTATTTAAAATAATCTCTTGAATGAGGGAAAAAACGTTGTCTATTAACTCGGATAACTTACCTTCTTGCGGAAGGTTCTTTTCTATCCAGATGACGATATGGGCAACATCGGTCATTGTCGCCACTCATAGGAGGAAGTCATACCTCCTCTTTTCTGGATTGTAGAATACATTGACCTCATCGCCTACCTTTATGGTCTTGTACTTCTTCATTAACTGGTAGAATGTTGACCTGGGGTCGAAGGACTGTCTTACTAATAATTTGATGTTCCTTCCCTCCCTGCTTGTGCATTGGAACAAGTAGAATATGTCATCACCTCTGCTCTGTATGAACTCCATTGCCTTCTGCGATAATGTTGCTGGGTCTCTGATGAGTGGCATTAAATCCGTTAGTTTACCCTTGAGGATTTTATTGACTACGCAGACCTCTCCTTCCTGTGCGTCCTTAACAATTCTCTCTAAGTTTAGCTCTTTAAGCTCTTCCATTGCGGGCATGTTACTCGCCGTTGTTTGCATTATATACCACCATCCTCTTCAATTGTTTTACAGCCTCTTTATACTGCTTGTTGGTCTCTTCTACCAGTCCGCCGAATTCCTTCTTTACTTCTTGTAGGAGTTGTATTAATTCGTCTATTTGTTTTGGTGATGCTAGTGTTAGTCCCCACGCTCCTCTTCCTACTATCCTTACTATAGACAACGCTACGAATGGTGTCCTTCCCGGGTTTGCCATCAATGATACTGTGTACCTGAACTCTTCTCCTTCCTTCTGCTTCAGAATTACTTGTTGTGTTACATTCTCTTTTGTGGCTTTTTCCCTTATTTCTTGTACGAGTTTAGCCCATTCCTTTTCGGATTGGGCTTTCTCTTGGGCTTTTTCGGGGTTGACCATTCTTTTGCACCCCAATATACCCTATATCTGTTTGGGTATATAAATTTTTCTATGATGATTATCATCGAGGGATTGGTTTCGGGATAGTAAAATTTTTAAAAAAGGGTACGCCTTATATCCATATGGATAAAGTGTTTCTAGTTAAAGGTGAGACCGGCTCCGGTAAGACCGAGCTTATTGTGAATAAGGCAGGGGAGTATGCGGATAGTCATCACAGGGTCTTCCATGTCGTGCCTCTTAACTCTCTGAAGTTCAATTTATACAGTAGGTATAAGGCAAAGTACGGTGATAAAGTGTCATTTAGTCATAGGCATGATGCTAAGATTTATGTGCTGACTTACCATGAATATGCCCAAGCCTTAACGACAGGTCTTAATACTTTCTATGACGTTATCGCTTTCGATGAATTTCATGTAATTACCGAGGATATTTTCAGACCGGTAGTCTATGCTTCGGTTGTCAATACAAAGAAGTTCTACCACCTCTATTTCATCAGTGCGACGCCTGTAGACCTTCTCTTCATTAAATTCGACCAGGTCATAGAGTTATCGGGTAGGAAGAGTCAGTATCGCGTATTTAAGGTGGAAAAGAATGAGTATGCGAACGTTATCTTGAATGAATATAAACAGGGTAATAGGGGTTTTGTCTACGTCGGAGGTATTGAGAGTACTAAGAAGGTGGCTACGGAGGTCGCTAACATATTACCTAATATATATAATGAAGACTTCGGTACAGATGATAAGTTACTCGGGAACTTGCTGAAGAAGGGCATAGCGTTTATAAATAGCTCTATGTCACATGATGATAGGAAGTTGGTCAATGACCTGCTTAACGATGGTACGCTAAAGTTATTGACCGTCACCAGTGCCATAGTTTACGGTGTGGACTTCGACTTCGATTACGGTGTGTTCATTACGCCCGTATACCTCAATAAGCTCAGGGCTAAACAATTCTTCGGCAGGGTCGGACGTAGGAAGGAGGGTAGGGTTTACGTTACTTTTTATCCCGATTTACTACCCGGTGATGTGGACGTGAAAATCAAGGACGAGGATAAGGACTTTGCGGAACTGATAGCACTTAATACCGATTATATCTGTCGTAAGTATGGGATATGTGACGACGGTACGGTGAAGACTATTGCATATAACCTCGTGTCTCCTTCTCTTGCTAAGAGGGTTATTGATGCTAACATCCGTAACTTCGAAGACATTAAGTATATGGAATGCGTCACGGTTTCTCTTTACAGACAGTCGTTGGATGCCGACCAGTTTTGTGTTGAGGAGTTCGGACTTTATGCCGATGCCGGTACCGTGTTGTCTCTTCACAACTGGATAAACCTGAAGGGTACCATGAACCCCCGTCTTGTTGATGAGTTGAGCTACCTTGCTCATATTGTCGGTGTGTTGAAGAACCCCAGGTTTGAGGACTTAAGTATAGCTGTGAAGTTCGGTATACCTTATGACAGTCTGAAGGAACTATTACCGCTCCTGGACTTACCGTATATCGGTAGGTATAGGGCTTATCAACTCTACAAGGAGGGCGTGACCGTTGATAACCTGTGTGAGGAGAGGGAAAAAGTAGTGAAAATATTAGGAGGTTGGGGTAAAAGAGTCTTGAAGGTGGTATGCGGTGGAGATTGAGGACATTAAAGAGTTGGTTGACAAGGAGCTGAAGAAGGAGCATAAAATAGAGGTCGATGTAACGAGAGCCGTGACATGTATGGAATTACAAATGATGGAGAGTTATGCTCTAATTGTAGGGAGGCAAAGACATGAGACCGTCCAGAAGATGTTTATGCCCGGGATGTACCCTGAGGTATCAATAGCACTTGTATACGATGACGTCCTAATAAAGGGTAGGGTTGACTTGTTAGACCTCAAGAACTATATGATATGGGAAATAAAACCTATGAGCATGAAGCCCGAGTATTACAGACAACTTAGTCTTTATGTAATGATGCTGAGGAAGTTGACAGGCGTTAATTTCTGGGGTGGTTTTATCTTTTACAGTAAGGAGAGGGCTTATCAGGAGTATAGTATTGCCCTTGATATGACCATCCTTGATACTGTAATTCAGAACATTAAAGCGGGTAAGACCAGGATATCCGGTGCTTATTGTGAGCTCTGTAAACTGGAAAGGAAGTGTGATAAGCCCTACAGGTGGAGTAAAGGGCTGGATGTGCACGTAATTGACGAAATAAAGTTAATATAACCTGTTTATCGAGAGTAGATTTGGTGATATAACTGTGTTGGAAACTGTGTTAAAAGTCACGAGGTTGCAAAACTCCAGTAGGATATACCTCCCCGTCCACCTTTTTGCAGAATTTACAGGGGTTGAAAGGGGCGAATATTACAATAAAGCTCACCTGACGTTGAAATGTCACGAGGGTGGGTTGGCTATAGTGATAAGTGAAGACGGGGATGGTGTACCCGTCACCGTTCACGCAAAGAAGTTGAAAGCCGGTGGGTATATCAGGTATGTTACTATCCCCTTAGTTATCTATAAGGTTCTCGGCAATAAGATATATGTCCCGGTCGAAGTACGCAAAGGTTATATGCTCCTCAAAGTTTTATAATTCTTTTTTTTATATATGTTAGACATGGAGGCACAAAAACCGGATTTCAAATTCCATAAATGTAAAGAGGACGAGATACAACATGAAAAGCTACTTCTCAAAAAGATAGTGAAATTAGGTGGGTTAGAATGACAATAACCTTTACGAAGTTACTGGAGCCTATTCGTATAACCTATCCGATTGATGTTACCTTTACCGAATATCGTGTCTACAATGATGTGGTACTGCATGTTGCTGATAGTACTATAAGTTCCGTTTATGTTAGCGGTCTCACTCCCGATACTTTTGTGCTGAGGGAAATATTACAGAATGCTATAGATAGTGAAATCCTCAAAACCGGGGATTTCCTTAATGCTTATAAACGTGTGAAAATAAGGACGATAGAGACGAATGTAGGTAAATGGAACTTAGTGGAAAGTGAAGGTACGCTCGATGAGGACATTTTCCTTATCGGGTTCTCTACCAAGAAGGAGACAAAGGAGACATTTTGTCGTCTTATAGGCAGGTTCGGTGTGGGACTGAAGGAGAGTATCTTCGTATTATTACATCAGGGCTTTCATATCCTAATGGCGTTTAACGGTTATATCTACGGTTTCGGTTACCTCTATGACGGTAAGCTGTATTACAACCTCGACCCGCTTATCATTATGACTGATTCCACGAAGATAAACCCCGTTATCTTTAGAGGTAAATATAACGTCAGGGACAAAGTCCTCGTTTATATACCTATAATTACAGAGGGTGTGATACCCCTATTATATCCTTATAAGAAGCCTTATTCTCTGAACCCCGGTGAAAAGGGTTTAGTTTATCATAACGGTCTTTACAGTGGTAAGTGGGGAGTCCCGCTTGACATCAATGTATGTAATGTTGAGACCGACCAATACCGTTCAAGTGTTTACCTCGGTGGGACGCTTATCAATGCATTAGAGATGATAGCAGATGACGAAATGTCTAATACGTTTAAGGACATATTGCTCAGACATATTATTACACAGAAAAAAACCGTGAGACTGAATATCTCATATGATTTGGAGTACCTGTTTGACCATGCTAAAGAGAAGTTACGTAATGTATTACAAAAAGCCTTGAACTTAGCTGTAGAAGAGTTGGCGAGGAAGATGAACGAGAAAGTTATAATAGTTGATAGGTATGACAGAATTATTTCGAAGGAGTTGCCTGCGATAGCCCTACCCAATGTGGACGAGAAATATATTAATAATGTTAGGGCATATCTTGCCGATAAGGGCTATAAGGTATTCACATATTCCAAGAACCTTAGTAATCAACTCTTTGAACTGTATGACCAAATTGCAGAACCTGACGTACCGGTCGAGGTGAAGGCGATGATAAGGTTAGCCGAGTGGTTGTACAGTATTGGGGTTGAAATTATGAAACAGCATGGGATACCCGGGTGGTCGGAAAGGTTGTTCAAAGCCGGTACTTTTGATATCGAGATATTAGACCCACTCCCCGGTATTTTTGATATAGATGTGAAGGTCGTGAAGCCCCAGTACAACGACCTACTTACCGACAGTCTTGGTGTAACATTAACAATCAATAACAAATCCGTGATAGTTTTAAGGAACTTGCCGAAAGAACAATGGTTATTATATGTCGGTACAATGTTCCATGAACTTAATCACGTCTATACGGATTTCGAACACGGTACTTTTGAGTGGGAGAGTATATATGGTGTACTCTATATGGTCGATGTATTGTCCCCCGGTACAGCACCTGCTGTTACCAACCTCATAAGGCTCGCTGTATATAACCCCGAACTGTTCCTGGAGGTAAACAACCTAAACGGGTTACCTCTTCACGTGTTGCCAATTCCTTTAGTAGCAACTGGGGAATGTATTGGTTATATGGATGAGAGAGGTGTTGAATGTGATGCGAGTGCACCTACAAAGTTAAAACTTGTAAACAGGAATGGTACATTATATTTAGAGGTAATGCCAAAGGAGGTGTCCGGGTAATGTTATTTGCAAACCCTGTATATTATCTCCTGGCATATGCTAGGTGTAATAACATTAAATATAAGATAGACGGCTATACACTTACGATATATCACGTCTTTGACCCTAAGAGTGAGATATTTAAAAAGGCAAGGTTCGGGATTTACGAAGCTCTTTATATGGGTGGTAAGAGGTATATCCTTCAAAACTCATATGAGCTTCATCGTGCAGGTAATTTTACTACCGTGGTGTTACCGAGACATGATGTTAAATGGGACGATATAATATATAGTGAGGATAAGAGGGACAACCATACTTGGATATGTGGAGTACGGACTAGCTCCTACTACGATACTGATGGCGGTCTTGTAATAAATAGACTGGTGACCGAAGAAGAGCTAATAGACATCCTCGACAGGGAAGGTAAGCCGGTTTGTAAAGAGGTCGAACCCGGTGTGTTCTACTGTGATTACGCCTACGTTAATATGGCACATAAGGGTAATTGTAAAGATGTTGCTGTTATTCCCATCTCACAATATAAACTCGCTTCTTCATTACCAAAGCCCGTATATATAGTGCCAGACCCTTCACTTTTCTGTAGTCAACCCTATCCTCCACAATTGAGTACTAATGAATTTCTTCAGCTCCTTGAAATGATATGGGACAACTTCAGCGGTGGTGGTATCCCGGTTAAGTTTATTGTGGACGTTGAACCAAGGGGCTACGGTGCGAGGAAATTGTTTGACAGTTACTTCGCTATTAATTATAGTAAAAACACTAACCTGGGTAAATTAATAAGTTCAGTTATGCATACTGTAGCTGAGAAGCTTAACTTTAAGTTTACCGATACCGTTAGGTTTTATATTGATGAAACAGCTAAGGCTCTTAACATATCAGTTTCCGAATTTTCAGATGAACAGATAAGGTCACTGAAGTTCGCACTCTATATCGCTTTCGAGAGAAACGTATATTACCTCAAGATACCACTATGTAAAAAATATGAGTACAAAGGTTACAAACTCGTCTGTTCCGAGTCGTAAACTCTTTTTTTCCTCTCTTTCTGAAAAATCCAGTTATTATTACATTCTTTCCCGTATCACACGTTACCTCAAGGAGGAGTACAAGATAGACACTGTCCTCCGTACGGACATCATGGCTGACATCTTTCTCACCGATGCAGTTATATTGGCTCAGAACTGGCTCCACCCTTATAAGAGCTTATGGTGGGTCGATACGCCCGTCTACCGTATAGAAGGTAATTATTTCTTCACACGTAATAACAAGATAGTCATCGCGACCAGTAACTGGACTAGGGAAGTATTCAGGAGGAGCTTTAACGTAGACCTCCCCGTCAGGTATTTGCCGGTTTTCGGTTGTTATAAAGCGTTGTATGATTTCCATAATAAGTCCGGGTTCGTTACCGTCGGGAACAATCTCGGTGTGGACAGGAAGAACATCTACTTCCTCCACAAATGGTTCATCGACCGGAATATACGCAACTACCTCAAGATAGTCAGTAATGAACCCGTAGCCGATATAAGGAGTAATTACAACATGAAGGACGAGGACAAATACGACCTTTTAGGGAGGTCTCTGTTTTACGTAGCTATGAGTAGGGCGGAGGGCTTCGGCTTACCTCCGTTAGAGGCGTTGAGCTGTGGTACCCCCGTGGTCTATTTGAACGCCCATACCTTCCGCGAGTTGTTGAACGATAAGGTGGGTATACCTGTGGAAGTAGGTAACGAGTATGATATAGATGTGAGGGTAGAGGGTGTACCCCTACACTATCATTTTTACGAACCCGACCCCAAGGAGTTCGCTTATGCGATAGAGACTGCGAAGACGATAAACCGTGACCTGTATGAGGACATGGTTATGAAGGGGATAAAATACGTAGAGG
>Ga0081529_121675_pt1 | contig 12558 bp, 13 predicted proteins | sample EchGeymetagenome_FD_71012 | JGI IMG/M metagenome (GOLD analysis project Ga0081529, IMG submission 71012) | Ferrous microbial mat and aquatic microbial communities from Echinus Geyser, Yellowstone National Park, USA - transect B T=78-80 C v2... ...
GTTGAGACCATCACGCATGGTGAGCCAAATGAATCCCTATAATCTGGATAAATTGAAATATTAGTAACATTTATTATAATGTTGAAAATTTTCTCATCCATTTTCAACACGATCTTAGGCTCTTTTAAAACCTCTGTCTTCCTAATCTTAGCCGGTCTAGAATTTAAAGTGTTGCTAGAGCAAAGAGGGCCAAATCTTGGTTTATCAGTATTCACAGATATAATGTTCTGAACCACGAAAGAGTATTTATCATCCTTCTTGAACACTTTAAGCAAAACAGGGTGGAGAATTAGCTCTAGGTTTTCCTCATCAGTTTCTATCTTGTACTTCCCCTCCTGAATTTCTTGTAATGCATAATTTAGGACTTCACTCATTTTTAATTCCCTTTATACCTTCTTTTAGATCTTTATCCAACGGCTCTATTGAGATATAAGCTATTCTACCGTTCTCGTCAACTCCAATAGTAACAAAAGCCTCACCTTCAAAGCTTTTCTCAACACTTCTCTTGAATTCAACTATAAGATTACCGAAATCATTATCTACTAGCACTTGAAAAGGAGCGCTAGAGAATGATAAGAGCTTAAAATTCGTGGAAATCTGAGAACCGGATTGGCTAAATCCCCACTCTTCCATAATTCCTATTATATACTATTAGGTATTAATTTGTTTTGAGCATAATGTTGTCATTAACAACCGTACATAAATTGAGAGGTGAAGGGAAAATAAGAGGATCCTTCACAGGGATTCACTCCTTCCACCAAAAGGCTAGGAGGATTTTGGAGGATTTTGCTAGGAAGGTTGGGAAGTGGGTTGTTGATGTAGCAAAGAGAATGGGTGTTAACGTTATCAAATTGGAGAGGCTTAAGAACCTTATCAAGAGCGTGGATAGACTGCCAAGAGAGTTTAGGGATAAACTGTACTTAATGCAGTACCACCGTCTGCAGTATTGGATTTCCTGGCAGGCTAGGAAACACGGAATGGTTATTGAGTTTATTAATCCCAGTTATTCATCAGTCTCTTGCCCAAAATGCGGGCAAAAGATGAAGGAGGTTTCTCATCGTTGGTTTAAATGTTCTTGTGGTTATGAGAATGATCGTGACGTTATTGTAATCACGAATCTTAATGGGAGGGGGTCTCTGACCCTCCCGACTGCCCCTCAAATGAGAGATGTAAACCCGAATCGATGAGGGGAACCCTCGCCCTTCCAGGTCGGAGGGGAAGTCAGGTTCTTCCAGAGAGTATCTCGTAGCGTTATCTAAGCTTGGAACTCTACGATTCATTAAAGGTCTACGGAAACTGGCGACTGTATATAGGTGATACCATAGCTACACTGGTTTACCCTTCAAAGGATATTGTGTGTTTTATCGGATTAATAAAAGAATTATGAGTTGAAAAGGCATAACTTCTTAATCGGTTAAATAAGTCTAGGAGTATACGAAATACCTACAGCATACAGACAGTATTCCTTACCGTTAATCCATACGTTTATCTCCATTGGTATCATCTGAGTGAATGTCCCAAAGCTGTTTAATATCTCTTGCGAATTTACCACTTCATAAGTGAAATTACCTAGAAAAACAACTTTCGAAATGATTCCGTTTATTTCAACTTGTGATACGTTAGGTGGTAATATTGCGTAAAATGTATTATTTTTGTCGAAAACATAATCTCCTAAAGGTATACTAACATTAAAAGGTAAGCACAATGTAGTGTTTGTAAGAGAGGAGTTTATTAAGAGTTTATATTCTCCCGGCGGTAATACTACTAAATGGGAGTATGCAAAGGGAGAAAATATAGAGAAGTTCATGTTGCAAACGTAATATATTATATACTTAAACCAAATCGTCTCACCAGGGTAAAACGTGAAGTTTTTGCCGAAAACGGTATATATTATTATTCCTAAAGGAAACGACGCGTAAGTTTTCCCGTTGTTTAAATCTAATATTTTTATGGTGAATGGAACTACCGGGATGGGTCCAATAATTGTGGAATTAGGTGAAAACAGATTGATAGTATGTATTACAATGGGTTTTTGACCAACGTTAGTAAAGTTCACGAAGACATAGTATTCTCCGTCAAACCCCAAGGACACTTTCTCCTCTATTCCATTACGAGTAATTACTAAGGGCTGTGTTTCCGTAGCCTTCGCAGTTGTAGTAGTACTTAAACTCTTCTGTATACTCTTTTCCGTCTTAATACCTATATAAAAAAGAATAGAGAAGCTAAAATTACAAGAGTTAAAGCAATTAACGCTATAATAATTTTACGCATAAAGTCAAGTAACTCTGGGTTTTTATAAACCTTTTCGAAAGAAGGAGAAAAAGATGATTACTTCGCTATTTTAGAGAGAGCTATTTATAGCATCTAAATTTAACGAAAGATATTCCTCTCTTAACTTCCCATATAAACTCTCATAAACTTTCGAAAGTATCTATCTCTTCTGGTTTTCACGTTCTCCTTTAACCAAAAGAGAGCGAGACATAGTACTTTAACGTAGTTTTTAACAGAGGCTAAGGGCTGAATCCTTTTTCAGGTTGATAGAAATCTTTTTGTCTGTTTGTAACAAACTTTTGTTAATAAATGATGATCTCTCACGCCGATGTGGGCAAAAGTGTGGGAGTGATTACGGAGATGTGAGCCCCGTGCCGTTGGGCTCGAAGGAGTCCCATGACCCACTTGTGGTTGAGGGCTAAGTCCCTACGCTCGATCATAAATGAACATAAAATGATTGAAATGAAAATGTAGGGACAAACGGTGTGAAGGGGGCAATGTCCCCGTGACTCTGCTGAAGTCCAAGGGCTGAGGATTGATATTAAATAATATGAAATCCTATGAAGCCCAAACCCTATAGCTTAATGCCAGAAAATATTAAAGCGTAAAGTCGTCAACAAAGCAAGAGCTTTAAACGAGATTTCTTATTGTGTCATGTGATAAAAAGATTAAAGATAGAAAACTTCAAGAGTTACCGTGACAGTGAGTTTGAGTTTGGGAAAGTAAGTATCGTTGTAGGGCCTAACGGTTCTGGTAAAACTAATCTTGTCGACGCTTTTAGTTTTCTAAAGCAACTTATAAGACCTCTATCTTACCCACCTTATCCCTTCATTCGATGGGGAGATTACAAGAACGTTGTATTTATGCAAGATGAGAATTTGGACATCTCCTTTGAGATCGGTGGTGAATATAAGGGTAAAGGTTACCATTATGAGATTTCGCTAAATAAGTTGCAGATAAAAAAGGAAATCGTAAGTTACTACACTTACTTTATTGAAAGAAGAGGCAACACAATAAGATACGAAAATAAAGAGATACAAATCCCCAATAACTTAAGTGTATTTAACCTGTTTTTTGCACAACCTTTTAGTAATCACATTTTCCCCCTTCCACCTGAATTCTTTGATTTTATGATGAATTTCCTAAATGACGTAGGAGTGTTCAGAATAGTTCCTCAAATAGCAGTATCTCCAGTCCGTTCCACATCCCCAAATATGTTAGACGAAAATGGTCGCGGGTTAGTTAAGGTAATAGTCAATAACTTATTTAGAATTAATGAGGTTAAGCAAGTTTATGATTTCTTGGTAGAAAACAACATCTCTCTAAGACCGGTTTTCACTGAGGACGGAAATATAAGACTACATTTCGTCGAAAGAGGTGAAAACAACAAAGAGCTGATTTTACTTCCTGCATTAGTGCCTGACGGTTTCATAAAAATGTTAACGATTCTTACAGCTGTGTATCTGTTAGGAATGTCGACAATCGTTATCGACGAAATAGAGAACTCCCTCCACCTTAAGTACATTGAAAGACTAGTTGATATAATGCGTTATTCCGACTCACAGTTCATAGCAACTACACATTCGCCACTAATTATCGACTTCATGGATCCTTCAGAAATAATAATTCTTGATAAAGAAAGAGGAGAGACTAAAATTAATAAAGTACAGGAGCCAGAGAAATTGAAGGAAAAGTTGACTGAGAATGGAATCTTGTTAAGTGAATGGTTATTATACTAAGTGAAAAATAATGAAAATAATTCTAGCAATTACAGAAGATAAATACGGTTGCAGTGCAATCGCTGAATTAATCAGAAAACTTGAAGAGAACAAAAAGATAGAAAATGAAATCAAATTAGATTGCCATTCTATGGGCGGAAAAGGAAATATAATCTCTGCAAAGACAGTAAGAATTGTAAAAATTTCCATTTTTAAAGGATACGACAAAATCATGATCTTTGTGGACAGCGATAATGAAGACTCCCAAATACTAGAAAATAGGATAAAAGATATGTTAAAAAGAAATGGTGTAGATATGAATAGAGTTTGTATCATTGTTTTCAATCCTCATATTGAGATACTCTTAGCACCACAAGAGAACAATCCGTTAGAATATTTGAGAACGCATGATAGATATGAAAAGAGTGACTTACCTAAACGTATAAGAAACATAGACTTAAATACGGTCTATAAATTAGAAGTTTTTCAGAAAATTGTGAAAACCTTGAATGACCCTTAATTGTGGACATCCCCAATATTCGACAATTCACTCCATATATAGGCTTTCTAAGGATAGGATTGAAATGAAAGTGTAGGGACAAACGGTCCCCGTCGTTCACCAAAGCAACTGCGAGGCTCGTATCGATATAATATTTCATTCCCTCTCACTGATCACGTCCAGCGAAGTGGGTAACTTGAAGGGCAGACCTTCCTTAAGCCATCTCTGTGTTAACTCCTCAACTCTCTTTTTCCTCTGGATGTCCTCCCTGACCTTACCTATACCGTAAGATAGGATCATGTTGAAAGCCTCATTCTTGGACTTGGCTAAGCCTAACCTGACCATCTCCTCCGCGATGTTGTAGTACTCATCTTTTACCTTAAGTATTACTATCTTCATACTATCATATTACTAAAGTAAGGATTTAAAGGTTACTCATTGTTAGGGAGCCAAAGAATTGAGAGGTCCTCTCTCACGTTCTCTAGTACGCGGTAGCAGAGGTTAACTTCAGGAGAGGACACTTCATTTAGAGATGTGAAGGAGACGCAGGAAAATATGAATGGGGAAGTGTTCTCACGACTTCGCCTCATCCTAGAACCAGACTCGATGTTTACAACAGGGGTCTATACACGAGACTGAGTCCCGTTCCTTCGTCTCTCCTTCCTCACCTCAAAATTCACACTCGACCGGTTATTGCAACATATAATAGTAGTTATTAGATTTCGCCTCGATTACAGGTCGATATTTTAGGGAAAGTCCCGCAACCGCTTATATAATAAGTTGGGAGTGATGAGGACGTTACAGTGTCTACCGTGGGTAACTTTCGCCTTCGTTTCTAGATACGCCACGGGCAACCCCTCTTGAGGGAAGACAGGTCACCCTCAGATCGTTAAAGCCAGTCGAGGAAAACACTGTCACCCTCCCGTCCACCTTCATTACTCCCAAGACCTCTGGGGCAGGGCCGATCATGAGCGAGGAGATCGTTGAAAGGAAATTTTAAAAGTAATACCACGTGGACGCGACACTCACGTTGATGGTATTTTAAAGTGATTAATGGTGCTTGGAGGTTGCTCAGGAACTATACAGTCTAGTGGACCATCATCTCACAAAGGTAAGTCGAAGGAAGAAGGACAGCAGGAACGCTACCGCCTCCAGTCCTCCTACGAAGATTAAGGCCAGCGACTCTCCGGTGGAGAACACTGAACCTAGGTACTCTTCCGTTTCGTGTCCTAAGTGGGGGAGAAGATGGGGGAAGTATCCCATCGTTGGTTCAAATGCCCCTGCGGTTATGAGAACGATCGTGACGTGGTCGCGATCATGAACTTGAACGGCAGGGGTCTCTGACCCTCTCGTCTGCCCCTCAGATGAGAGATGTAAGCCCGAATCGATGAGGGAAACCATCGCCCTTAGGGCAGGGAGGAAGTCAGCTTGTTACTTAAAGTTAGTTCATGCTCGAAATTCTATTAAATATTTGCTCCATGCCTACTCGTTAAAGGTCAATGGATGCCTTTAACTTTCCATTCACTCAGATGTCTGTCCCATTAAATACTGTTAAAAGAACGATATAATTACCTGTGTATGCAAAACTTGCATAAATAACCAGCTTTATTATCATTTCGGCATATTCTCTATAATGTTCAGGACAGACCCAACCTTTTACCCCTCGTCTAGGGCTGCCATGAGAGCCCCAAGAGAGGACTTGGCGTATGTTGCCTGTCTCTACGAAGGAACCGGCCTCAATAGACCGGACTTCATGGCGGTAGTGGACGTAGACCCCTCCTCCCCTACGTACTCTCGGATAGTGGGAAAGGTAGAGCTCAACAACGTGGGGGACGAACTTCATCACTTCGGATGGAACGCCTGTTCCTCCTCCCTGTGCCCCAACGGTAAGCCAAACCTGGAGAGGAGGTTCCTCATAGTCCCTGGACTCCGTTCATCTAGGATATACGTGATAGACACCAAACCGGATCCCAGGAACCCCAAGCTGACCAAGGTCATCGAGCCCGGAGAGGTGGTAGAGAAGACTGGGTATACCAGGTTACACACTGTACACTGTGGTCCTGACGGGATCTACATAAGTGCATTAGGGAACGAGAAAGGGGAGGGACCAGGCGGGATATTGATGTTGGATCACTTCTCGTTCGATGTATTGGGGAGATGGGAGTTGAACAGGGGAGACCAATATCTGGCTTACGACTTCTGGTGGAACCTACCCAACGAGGTGATGGTGACCAGCGAGTGGGCTGTCCCAAACGTCATGGAAGGTGGCCTCAGGTTAGAACACCTTAAGGACAGATACGGTAACAGGGTGCACTTCTGGGACCTGAGGAAGAGGAAGAGAGTCTCCTCTATCACCCTCGGGGAGGACAACAGGATGGCCTTGGAGTTGAGGCCACTTCACGATCCTACTAAACTCATGGGATTCATTAACGTAGTGGTGAGTCTGAAGGACCTAAGTAGTTCCATTTGGCTGTGGTTCCACGAGGACGGGAGGTGGCAGGCTAGGGAGGTCATCAATATCCCAGCGGAGCCTTCTGAGGGAGGATTGCCTGAGATCTTGAAACCATTTAAGGCCGTGCCCCCACTGGTCACTGACATAGACCTCTCCCTGGACGACAAGTTCCTTTACGTTAGCCTGTGGGGAACGGGAGAAGTCAGGCAGTATGACGTCACCGATCCCTTCAGACCTAGACTTACCGGAAAAGTGAAAGCTGGAGGTATACTGCACAGGGAGGACCATCCCATGGGGAGGCTCACCGGAGCCCCACAGATGCTGGAGGTGAGCAGGGACGGGAGGAGAATATATGTGACCAACTCGCTCTACAGTTCCTGGGATAATCAGTTCTACCCGGAGGGAATAAGGGGATGGATGCTGAAGTTGAACGCCGACCCTGAAGGGGGACTCATCCTAGACAGGGACTTCCTGGTGGACTTCGGTGAGGCTAGGTCACATCAGGTGAGACTGAGGGGTGGAGATGCTAGTTCTGACTCTTATTGCTACCCTTAGTCTCTCAATCGTCTACGCCCTAGATCAGGGAAAGGGATCCCTTTTTCCGGTTTACTTCTACGCCCACAGGGGATTGAGGGCTAGTGCGTTAGCCATGGGTATAGCCAACTTGGGGGTCATCCTACCTTTTCTACTCCTTTTCGTGCAGGTTCACTTGTATCGGGCCTTGTCCCTGGCGTTGATAGTAGTAGTACTTAATCATGCCGTGGTGAAGGCCCTAGTGGGTAACCTGTTTCACTATACTGGAAGCTTCAGACCATCCGTAACTAGTTTGGGTAAGTGGTATGCCGTGAACTACGTGCTCTCTGCCGAACCGCTCTACATTTTACTCATTGCCTCCCTAGGTAGTTTACCTCTCCTCGTCTTCGTGAGCTCCTCTCTATCATTGAGGCTTGTGGCGTGGACTACGCTAATATCACGGCGAAACGAGGGAATAAGAAGGCTCACCATGATAAACTACGACCGCGTCAACTTCGTGACGTCAATCCTCCTAATCCTGAGCGTGCTCCTCAAGGGAGTCAACTGAAGGGGACCAGCGAAACCAACGACAACGGCTAGATCTCACAAATACTCCCCAGCAGTTATGGGACTTTCCCTTAAATATCGCCCTGTAATCAAGGCAAAATCTAATAACTGCTGTACTCCCTTAAAATTTCGCTCAGACTGACTGAGTCCCCCTCCTTCAACCCCAGTCTCCTATACAACCTCACCACTGGGTTCCTCCCGTATCCCAGCACGAACTCCATAAGTGCTCTCCTCCCACACACGGGTTTGTTGGAGAGAACCTTGAATGAGGCGTCCTTCTCCCAATTTCTCAAGACCCCACGTCTCATCTCAAAGAGGGAATACCTAGGCTTTGCCACCTTAACCTCACCTAACCTGACCCCCAGGCAGTTCACCTCCCCCTTCCTCAACTTTACTCCAACCACCCCTCCGTAACAGGCCCAAGGTATGCTCCCGTTGAGCAAACCTCCCGAACACGGAACTCCCGTCAGCTTTCCAGCCCAAGCTGGTTGAGTTACCTCCAGGTCCAGGTAATACGTGGACCTCCTGATGACAACAGCGTCGTCTCCTCCCTCAGGTTTCGTGACCTTAGGAATCACTACCCTCAGTCCCTCTAAGTGAGCGTGAGGAATGTCTCCTCCACTGTACGGCGTGGAGATGAAGTACCCCAGTCTCTCTCCTCTCCTCACGGTGTCGCCTCTCACCTTGATTGGCTCAACGTGGAGTACCTTCACCAGGGATTCCCTAGTCCTGATTAAGGTCACCACGTCGTAACTCCTCTCAGCCCTCCTGTTGGGCCTCCCTATCTCCACAACCTCCACACTCTCAACTACACCGTCCACCGGGGAGTAGAACACGTCCATGTCTACGCTACCAATGTCAATGGCCTTTCCTCTGACGTGGGAGGCGAAACCGCTGGAGAAAAAGCTTAGTAGGTAACCTTCCTTCAAGAAAATTCTCGATCACTGAGAGAATTTGTTAATCAGTGAGGGTAACCTGGTTTGTCTTATGGACTTCAAGGCCTGCTCCCTGTTGGGATACCACGGGTAGTTCCTCATTTCCATCCCGGGTCTCTCGTTGGAGTACGGTCTGTTACATCCAGGACAACCGGAGGTCATGAATGCGGGCGCCAGCTCCTCCAAGGTGAGATCCTCGGGAATCTTCATGTCCACTATCCTGCCCTCCTGGTCGTACAGGATATCTTCAGGGGTTATCAGGTCGTTCTCGATCAGCCACCTGGCCAACTGAACTCTCCTATACACGTTAACCGGTGCAGGCCTCCTCCTCTCCATGACCGTGTTCTGCTCAGGGTAGAAGGCGAACAGGGTTATCTTGGCACCCCTTTCATGGGCGTACCACATCAGGTCCACGGCCTCTCTCTCGGTCTCTCCAAGCCCTACGATCAGATGTATCCCGGCGTTGCCTCTTCCGAAGACCTCCACAGCCTCATCTATGCCCTCCAGGTATCTCTCCCACCTGTGCATACTCCTGACCATCTTCCCTCTTGTCTCCTCAAAGACCCTCTTACTGGCTCCATCTATGGCCACATCTATCATGTCCGCCCCGTACTTCCTCATGTCCACCAGGTGTTTCTTGAAGGTGTAGGTAGGGGTGACCAGCTCTGAAATCCTGAGCTCTATCCCCTCCTCCCTTATCCTCCTAGTTATCTCAACTGCATCCTGAGCCGCCCTAGGGTGGGCCAACTCTCCCACACAGATCCCTTGTAACCCTAATCTCGGGTCTCCTTGTCTCTCCTTGATCCTCCTGAGGACGTCATCGAGTCTCCTTAGTGGCCACTCCACCCTTATGAGGGTCTTACAGTCTGGCCCCTGGGATACCTCCCTGGCCTGACCGCAATATGAGCAGTTGGCCTTACATCCGTCTGGATAGTACTGCAGGAGGTTTATGGTCGTGTTCAGTGCTCCCCCCAGGAATACTCCTGGGGAGAAACCGAGAACCATGTCGGCCCCAAAGCTGAGTCTAACCCAGTCGGGACTGCTTATCCTTTGAGTTCCTTCTAGTCTCAGGGTCATGACACGGACACCTGTGAAGATATGAAGTCGTGAACAACGTTGGCGCAACAGGCCGAACTAAACCTGAGCTCCCTCCTCCCCTTGGCATAATCGACTGTCTCCTCCTCAGGGAAGGCTATTCCGTCAACTCCGTAATCCACGGCGAACTTCTCCACCGGAAGATAGAGGTTCCCCCTGGGCCTGGCACAGCCCAACATGATGGGTATGCCAGGATATTCGTCCCTGGCCAGTTTTAACACCTGGATTATCTCCTGAGGGGAGGGTTCCCTAACTAACTTGTACTCCCCAGTCAATGGCATCATGGCGACAACTATCAGGGCGTCAGGGCTGACCTCCTTGAGCATGAGCACTGCCTCGGCCTCACTGCCCCTCTTACTTAATCCCACCACAACGTGGGGAACAACCTTCAAGCCTGCCTGCTTCAGGAACTTAAAGGAGTTGAGGTAGTCCTCCACGGTGAAGGGTTGTCCTAGAACCTCCCTGATGGTCTCGTCGTCTCCCACCATGTCCAACATGCCTACCTTGACACCTGACTCGGCGAACTTCTTGGCAACCTCCAGAGACTTGACCACTCCAGTGTGTGCTATTACCGTGAGTCTGTCACTGTACTTCCTCACCACCTGGGAGAACCTCCAAACTGGCACTTCCCCCCTTGATGTCGAGCCCCCGGAGAGTATCACGCCTCTGTCACCATCCCTCACCGCGTCTCTTAGGATTTCCTCTAATCTCTGGGGAGTCGAGCCGTCACTCATGCCCTCCAATATCCTCCTTCCGCAGTGCTTACAGTTGAAGGCGCAAGAGGTTCCAGTCACGGAGACTGCCTTCCAACCCTTCCTCGAGTCCATGTAGTCCGTCTCGTACCTCTTGAGGTTCGGTGCGTACAGGAATAAGGGTTTCACTTGGAGGCCACCTCCCTTATGAGTGCTGATAGGTCAGCGGGGGAAATTCCCAAGATCTTCACTTCCTTTCCCCAATCCTTCACTTCTCTTTCTACGTCCTCTAACCTACTCCACTTGAGCCTAGCCTCCAGGTCGTATATGGCCCTCCTGGGCTCCACGAAGAAGTCTCCCGTGATCAGGACTGACTCTATGAGTCCTGGTCCAGCCCTCTTCACTTGAACCCTCACCAGACCTCCCTGGAACTTCCTCTCCCCTTCCACAACTCCCTGACCCTCCAAGGACCTCCTCGTACCAAAGATCCACTCCCTAGATGAGTACTTAATCCTCAACTCCCTCAAGAGCTCCAATTCTTCCCCTGTGTAATTCCCATCCTTAAGCGCTTGGTTGAGGACCGAGCTGAAGGCCTCCTTAGCCGGCTTGATGATCTCCTCCATTCCCACGTTCCTCCCCAACTCCCTGCCTACCCACGTGAGTCTCTCCTTGAAGTCCTTGGCGATCTTGTCCTTCATCTTCTCAGTTGACAACTTCAATACCTGAACCATCTCCTCAGGATCGAAGTTCACGAGGATGGTTCCAGTCACAGCGGTGAACCTTCCGAAGGAGAACGCACCTATTCCAGAGATTTTCCTTCCCTTGACCTCAACGTCGTTCTTCGGCCTGAAGTTAGCCTCTATTCCCATTTCCCTCAGCGTTCTGATCACCCCATCGGCACCCAACCTCATGGCGGTCTCTGGAGTTCCTCCAAGAGCGTCAGAGGGAGCGTAGATCTCCCAACCCAGTTGCATATCTCCCATTATTATGGTTCCTCCACCGGTCGGTCTCCTCCCTATACTCCACCCCCTCCTCTCAACCTCCTCAACCCTGACCTCCTGTTCCACCGCCTGATGATATCCCACTAGAACAGCAGTGGGCTTGAACACGACAAACCTCAGGACGGGTTCAGCCCCCCTAGCCACTGACTCCAACAAGGCCTCCTCTCCGGCAAGGATCAAGTCCTGAGGACCTTCCTCCACCATGAATCTCATGGAAATTCAGGAAGATAAATAGCATAAGTATTATAAAAAGATTATGATCTATTTTTTACGAAACAAGGAACTTAAACCGGACGTCGAGTCCAGTCATGATAAAGGGGATTAAGGTGATTGAAAGCCCCCCTTCCGATAGAGCTAAAAACGAGTTTTCAAAATATTTCATAGTAGCGTCAGAAATTAGATAAATTAACAGATTTGTTTGTCAGTATCACCTCTGTCAGCATCGATTCCCCAACAACATCAATTCACGTCATATACATCAGGGGTTTGGGCTTCATAGGATTTCATAATATTTAATATCAATTCTCAGCCCTTGGGCTTCACCGGGGTCGCGGGGAAACCCGCTCACACCCCTCAGCCCCCTTAGCGGGGTAACCCCAACCCACCTACTCCCAGAGGGAGTGAGAAAGAGGTGGGGAAACCCGCACATCTTGAGGAAGATATTCAAGGACGCGTTGAGTTGCCTGTCCAGGGTGAAACCACACCTCTCACACCTGAAAGTCCTACCTTTCGGGAAACCCGTCCACATCTGGGGCAGGACTTGGAAGTTAAATGCGGGTTCACCTCCTTAACTAGGGAGCCGTATAGTGGGGCCT
>Ga0081529_121698_pt1 | contig 12537 bp, 10 predicted proteins | sample EchGeymetagenome_FD_71012 | JGI IMG/M metagenome (GOLD analysis project Ga0081529, IMG submission 71012) | Ferrous microbial mat and aquatic microbial communities from Echinus Geyser, Yellowstone National Park, USA - transect B T=78-80 C v2... ...
CACTTTACCGCTAAGTTAGCTGCTATACTGTAGAGTATGCCCTCCCCGACGCTCCCTAAAGTCCAGGCAACGTAGAACTGGGACAGGTCGTTGGAGAAGCTTGTCCCCAGGAAGCCTAGGGCGGACAGCATTGACGCTATTATCCCCACCCTCTTGGGCCCCTCCCTATCTGCCACGTATCCTCCCAAGGGTTGGGTGAGGGTCGAGGAAATTGTGAAGAGGGTGAATCCCAGTTCCACCTGAACCAAACTGGCAGAGAAGCCTGTCCGGAAGAGAGGCTCCAGGAGGTTCCAGGAGTACTGATAGAGGGAGTTGAAGCACATGATAACGAACCCGAGGAGCAGGTACCTAGACTTTCCCATGAGTGACAAACGTGTAACAGAGCTAATCGTTTATAATAAGGATTTCTCCATGCTAGTGGATAAAGGGCGAGACCGACACTTGTGCTCATTCTCGAAAGTTTAAACTTCGAAAACTTCGGCGATGAGATACCTGAGGAGAAGTTGAGATCTCCTCAAGTGCAACCTAACACTAGATAGTCCTCATGAAGAGTGTCCTTTCCTCTCCCGTAGTCCTGCAGCCCTAAGCTCCTGTGAGATCATGAGCGGTTAAAAATATAGTTGACCAGAAGTAGTTAAATCCATGAAGGTCTCCCTTCAAGAGCTCAGAGAACTTTTCAAACCCAAGTTGAGGCCCATCCAATGGGAGGACTCCAACAACACCCTGGTACTCCTGGATCAGTCGGCCCTGCCCTTCCAGACGACCTACGTGACCCTGAAGGATCCTGAGGAAGTTGCCTCTGCAATAAAGTCCATGAAGGTGAGGGGTGCTCCGGCCATAGGCATCACGGCAGCGTACGGTATGGTCCTGGCCCTGACTTCCAGGAACCCCAACACCCTGGAGGAGGCCTTGAGGGTGCTCTCCAACGCCAAGCAGGTGCTAGACAGGGCCAGGCCGACTGCGGTCAACCTAAGTTGGGCCACCTCTCACATGCTGAACCTATCCAAGGAGGCCATCCAGGACGGGAAGGTTAGGAACGTGAGCGAGTTGCTTGTGGCCCTGAAGGACGAGGCCGGAAGGATATTCCAGGACGAACTGGACGCAGAGCTCCAGATGGGCCTCTACGGGGCGGAGAGGCTGAACGACGGGGACACTGTGCTGACCCAGTGTAACGCCGGCGGGTTGGCAACAGGGACGGGCCTGGGTACGGCACTAGCTCCCGTGAGGGTGGCCCACGCCCTGGGGATGAAGGTCTCGGTCATAGCTCCCGAGACTAGGCCTTGGCTACAGGGCAGTAGACTCACGGTTTACGAACTCATGGCCGACAACATACCCGTGACCCTAGTCACCGACACAGCCGTGGGGTTAGTGATGTACAGGGGGATGGTACAACACGTCATGGTGGGAGCTGACAGGATCCTGAGTGACGGTCACGTCTTCAACAAGATAGGGACGTTCAAGGAGGCTGTGATAGCCCACGAGCTTGGGATACCCTTTTACGTCTTGGCCCCGGTCTCCACGTTTGACCTGAAGAGCAGAGTGGAGGAGGTGGAGATAGAGGAGAGGGATCCCAACGAGGTGAGGACGGTGAGGGGTGTGCCCATAGCCCCTGAGAGAGTGAAGGTGTACAACCCTGTGTTTGACGTCACCCCTCCCAGGTACATCACTGCCATTATAACTGAGAAGGGAGTCATACACCCGCCCTTCGACAAGAACGTCAGGAAGGTAGTGGGGAGGTGAAGGTTATCGGCGAATTACGACTTTTGAGGCACCGGGGATGAGGGAGTTCGGGACTGAGGCGAGCAGGCGGTGGAAGAGCTACAACTGAGCGTGATTCTTGAACCTGATTTGTGGGAGTTCGAGACCCAGGTCTCCTCCGTGAGGGCTCGGCGAGCCGCTTCCTGATGCAAAGAGTTGCCCCAAGGACTGAGGGGTTTAAGTGAACGTCTCGAGGGCTTGAAGTTTCAGGGGAGTCCCAGGTCTCGACTTTGATCCGAACTACAGTCCCTAATCAACTCTGGGGGCCGTCAACTTTCTCCTGTCAGCGGTTATTAGATATCGCCTTGACTTTGGGGCGTCGCCTGACGAAAAATCCCGTAACTGCTGTCCTATAACATGAGTCCTTAGTTAAAGAGTCCCGTAACTGCCGTGACCTCACGCCGTTACCTAAACATAAGAACAAGAACGTGAGGACTTGACTCACTCACCCGCACTGCTTTGTGTGCTACTTCAATTTTTATTTAGGGTTTACGTTACCTTCTTTCAAATTGACCTATAATTTCGAATTTTAAGTCGTCCAATGAGCCTGACATCTAAAATTTGAACGGGTACACAAAACACACCCACCGAACTGAAGTGGGATGCCTCCCTTTTCACTCAAAATAATCGCGATTTGAAAGTCAAAGTATATTAACTTTACAATCTTTATTTAATATATGAAGGCTTGGGAGAGTTACGGATTATCCTCGGTCAAGAGGATGTCCCTGAGGGCCAGGAGGAACCCCTCCAAGTTCTGGGGGGAGATGGCCTCCTGTTTGACCTGGTTCAAGAGGCCTAGGACGGTGATTGAGGGAGAACCGCCTAACGCCTCTTGGTACTCTGGAGGCACGCTGAACATTTCCTTCAATGCCGTGGACAGGAACCTCGATGAGCCCGAGAGGGTGGCCTTCTATTGGACCAACGAGGCGGGAGAGGAGAGGGCCATCTCCTATAGGGAACTCTGGAACGAGGTCAACAGGGCCTCCTACGTCCTGAGGGAGATGGGGATCAGGAAGGGAGACACGGTATCCCTGATAATGCCAAGCGTGCCTGAGGCGGTGTTCTTCTCGTTGGCTGTGCACAGGTTAGGGGCAGTGCTGGTCATCCATTACATAGGCCTGAGCGAGGACACGTTGGCGTACAGGCTCAACGATGCCGGGAGTAAACTGTTGATCCTGGCAACTAGGACCGTCAGGAACGGTAAAGAGATAGACATAACCTCCATGGCCAGGAGGGCACTCTCCAAGGGCACCCAAGTGGAGAAGGTCCTGGTCGTGGGGAGGGGAAAGAGGGACTCCCACGACCTAGAGAAGGGCGAGGTGGACTACAACGACGTCTACTCCAGGGGGAAGGTTGAGGTGAGACCTGTGCCGGTGGAGTCTAACTCCCCCAGCACAATCTACTACACCTCCGGAACTACCGGGAGACCTAAGGGACTGGAACAGAGCACCGGAGGTTACCTCGTTGCGTTGAACTGGGCCTTCAGGGCTCTGATGAACCCCAGGAGGGGGGAGGTGTGGTGGACCATATCTGAGCTGGGGTGGCCAGTGTGGCCCATGGCAAACCTATACGTCATTCCGGTCATGGGCCTCACGGCTGTCCTATTTGAGGGATTCGTCGGTCACAGGCCTGACACCTTCGTGAGGGTCGTTGAGAGGTTCGGAGTGAACTTGGTGTGGAGTTCCACGACCACGTTGTATACGCTCAAGTCCCTAGGGGACGAGTCGGTGTCTGGCGATACGTCCTCCTTGAGGCTGATCCTGAACACGGGAGAACCTCTCAACGTCGGAGCTTGGTATTGGCTCAGACAGAGGCTTCCGCACGTCTACATAGGTGACGCCTATTGGATGACGGAGCACCTCTTCCCCATAGCCGGGACTCCCTGGGGAGTGGGGGAGATCCCGTACAAACCGGGGAGTGCAGGGGTCATGTTCCCTGGATCGGAGTACCACATACTCGACGATGACGGGAGGCCCCTGGGATCCGGGAAGAAAGGCTACATCGTGATAAGGCCGATCTCCCCGGCACTGGCCAGGATGCACAACGATCCCGACAATGAGAGGTTCCTGAAGACCTATTGGTCTAGGTTCCCTGGGTACTTCTATACAGGGGATTACGGGTACCATGACACGCAGGGTTACCTGTTCGTGTTGGGGAGGGCTGACGATGTGATACAGAAGGGGGAGAGGATAGGTACGATGGAGGTGGAGAGTGTGGTGGTCACCCATCCCTCCGTAGCCGAGGCCTGTGCAGTGGGCTACCCAAAGGTGGATGGGGAAGGCATATTGCTCATCGTGGTTCCTAGGAAAGGAGTGACAGCGAACGAGACGCTGGCTGAAGATCTGAAGAGTTACCTGAGGAACTCCGGATTCCTAGTTGATAGGGTGGTTTTCGCCAGCAGGCTTCCCAAGACCAAGAGCGGAAAGATCATGAGAAGGTTGATAAGGGCCTTAATTAGGGGAGAAAACCCAGGGGACATTTCCACTCTTGACGACGTTACAGTGTTACATGAACTGAGGGAAGTGCTCAAGCTCAATTAACTCCCCGGTTAATTCACGGTCTTAGACAAAAATTCCTAAATAACAGTTATTAGGTTTACCTTGATCATGAGATCATATTTGAGGGAAAGTCCCATAATTTCTCCTCAAGCTGGAAATCCCGTGTCGCACTTATGGGAAAAATCCCCTGGATTGGACGTTAGAATTCTCGCCAATACCGACTTTCCGGTATTACCTCCCTAAGATTTCCATAACCGCTGTTATTGAAACACTTCTAGGCTGCTTTATATACCCTTAGATTTTCTAGTTTAAAGGACAAATCTATTACAGCTCTCCCATTTTTATATCCTCTGAGGACAGAACTTTTAATTTCTTCTTGTCTTTCAACGAATTCCTAAGTTTGATGTCATCACTTACCAGAGGCAAATCAAGGCTCATCGCCAACCACACATAAGAGGCATCGTAAAACGTTATTCCATAATCTACTGCGACCTTCTCGACTTCTACGCTATCTATGTCCTCTAAGTTCATAGCACTCAACAGCTTGGAAATAAATGAGATAAGCCTTAGTCCTTCTTCCTCGCTTATCCTCCTATGAAGTAACACTTCCTTCCAAACTATGTTTCCTAATTCGAACTTGGCCAGAAAAGTTGTATAATTCCCTCCTAAAATGCTAATTTTACCTTTCCCTAACAGAACATAAATTGATGAAGAATCAAAAACGTAACTCATCTACTATCTCTGTCCTCTCTAATTTCCCTAGTCACTTCCTCCACAGATATTTTACTTATCACGTCCTTAATCTCCTTCACTTCCTTCTCTAACTCTTTAGCCTTAGCCTTCTTTACTTCGTTTGTTAAAGCTCTCCTTATAACTTCTGCCTCGTCGATGTTCCACTTTTCCAACTCTTCCTTTAACTCCTCTGGGATCCTTACCGAAATCACTACGCTCTTGCCCATAATAGGGTGTAAACCTATGGAATTAAATAGTTTACTTTCTGTAAACACGTGGCTGTTTGGGATTCTCATGCGATAATCTCATCTCGAAAAGTAATTAGTGATCATGGGAGTTGTGGAAGACTGTAACTCTTTCACGTAACTACTCGTTATTTTCAATTTTCTAAATATCGTTTTGACGTCGGTCATGTTCATGTAGTATTACCCAAGAATTCTCTCTTGACGATCTCCCAACCGATGACGGGCACTGCTCACGAGGATGGGAGAGTTGGATGAGTATTGAAGTTTCCCTCGACTGGCCCCAGTGATCTGAGGGTGACTGTGTATGATCCCTCAGCAGGGGTGCCAGTGGCGGAATTAAAAGTGGTTAAAGAAGGTAAGTAGCGCCACGGGTAAACACTGCTCAGGTCGAGTCTGTGGGGGTGAACTACCCCCTATTTCGTCTCTCAACTTCTACGTCGTGGCCAGTCCTTGGAGGTGTCATACTTGACGGCGTCATAAGCTTTCGTATGTACTTCTGGGCCTTCAACTCGATCGAGTCCGTCAGTTTGGGTTAAGACCGCAAGTTCACCATGAACTTATTGCCCTCGTCCTGTGCTGACTCCGGTTAAGCCCGAGAGCTGAGGATTGGATACAAATTCATGAAATCCTGTGAAGCTCAAATAGCAGTGTTAGATCTCCCTTGAAAGCAGGGCGGTAGTTAAGAGGAAGTCACATAACCGCTACTCAAACTCCCTTAGGGAAATTACGACGGCTAACCTTTAGATTGGTCCAATATCTTCTCCACCATCTCCTCGGCCTCCCTGAGATCGTACTCCCTCAGTAAGGCTATCTTGCTGGCCTCAACTGATCCCTCGGCATGGAGCATCATGGTCAACCAGTATCCTGTGAGGCTACTTGATGCCAACTCCTTGACGAGCTTAAGGAGTTGAACCCTGCGTTGACCTGGCTCTGCCCCCCTCAGGTACTTAAATATCATATCCCTCTCCTCAGGGTTTCTCAGGTCCTCCTCTGAAGGCATGGTGGATATTATTCCTCCCGCCACATCTATGAGACACTTGACTACCTCGTGGAAGTGGGTGTTGGTGTAGAGCTTACCCAAGTTGGTGTAGAGCGGGTTCGGAATTGCCACGCCTTCGTCTATCAAGGGCTCGTTGGCAGCTGATATGGCACTCATTCTAAGGAATTCCTTATAACTCAGGATAGTGAGTAGATCCTCCTTCACGTGCCTGGCGTCCTGAATACCGTTGGCCTTAGCCACGAGGCTCGCAGCTCCTAGGAAGAGGTTGGCCATGGAGGCCCTGTATGAGACGGCCGTGAACCTGTGGAAAGTGGCGAAGAGGTTGGCCAAGGCACCGGCGTACTTGTACTCTCCAGCCATGAACACCCTATCCCAGGGAACGAAAACGTCATCGAAGATGGTGAGGGTCTCGTGCTCGTGGTCTACCTTGCTCAGGAGGGAGGAAGAGTTTCCCTCCACTTCATCTATGGGCCTGACGATCATCTTGAGACCTTTAGTGCTCGCGGGAACAGAGAAAGCTACGGCGAAGTCCTTGTCCTCCTGGGTCATGGCCCTGGTGGGGATCACCAATATCTCGTCCGCTACTGCTGCCTGTGTCGTGTGAGCCTTAGCTCCCCTGACCACTATGCCGTCCTGTCTCCTCTCCACTATCCTCACGTACATGTCTAAGTCACTCTGCTGGGAGGGTCTCTTGGCCCTGTCTCCCTTGACGTCAGTTTGGGCAGTGGCCATGGTTAGATCGTTCTTGGCCACATACTCCCAGAACCTCCTAACCCTCTCGTGATAGGAGGAACCTGTCTCCCTGTCCACCTTAGCTGAGACCACCATGAGCGCGAATATGGCGTCGCTACCTATGGCCTGAGATATGTTGAAGATTCCGTTACAGGCGGTGGTGTGATCATATATCACCTTGTGCCTCTGAAGGAGATCCCCAGATCCCCTGGGTACCTTCAGGTATGCACTGATCTCCTCACCCCCATCCTTTACTATCCTGTCCTTCATGTCGTAAAGTTTCGCTGAGTGTAAGGCCGAGATCCTCAGCACTTGGTGATCAGCTACATTGTGCACTCTCTTACCCCTGTAGTAAACCTCCCTTCCGTCTGAGAGGGAGGAGAGGTACTGTTCCTTGCTTCTCATGCTCTCATCCTCCCCTTGATGGTCGTCCTGAGGACTTTCTTGTCCAGCTTCCCCGTGCTCGTCTTTGGAATTGAGTCCACAAATATCACCTCATCTGGGAGCCACCACTTGGGGAATCTGTTCATTGACTCGAGGTACTTCAACACGTCCTCCTTGCCGACCTTTCCCCTGTACTCCTGCCTCAGCACGACCAGCGCTACGGGTCTCTCCCCCCACTTGAGGTCGGGGACTCCAACAACTGCGGCCTCCAGTACGGGCTCATAGGTCATTATGGCGTTCTCCAAGTCAACTGATGAGATCCACTCTCCACCGCTCTTTATCAGATCCTTGGCTCTGTCCACCACCTTGATACTGCCCTTCGGGTCTAACACGACCACATCCCCGGTCCTGAACCACCTCTTACCCTCCAGAGTCAAGAAGCTGTCCCTGGTCTTCTCAGGAGAATTGAAATATTCTCCAGTAACCCAGGCTCCCCTTATGACGAGCTCCCCCCAGGACTTACCGTCCCACGGGATCTCGTTACCTGATGGGTCCACAATCTTAACCTCTATGCCCGGCATGACTTTACCCTGCCTACTCAGCTCCTCTATATTCTCGCTCTGGTTCACGGTCGTGATAGCCTCAGTCTCCGTCATTCCCCAGGCGTGATACGTCCTTATCCCCAGTTCCCGTAACCCCTTGATTAATCCCTTGGGTGGTTCTGCCCCACCAGTAACGACCACCTTAAGTGATGGGAGATCTATCTTCTCCCTCCTCAAGTAGTCCAGTAAGTTTATCCAGACTGTGGGCGCCCCTATGGCCACTGTGACACCTTCCTCCCTTATGAGCGAGGCCAGGTGATCCGGTCCGGGTCTAGGACCTGGAAGGACAAGTTTGGCCCCCGTCATCAGTGAGGCGAATGGAACGTCCCAGGCAGATATATGAAACATGGGGACTACTGGCATAACTATGTCCTGGCTGGATATCCCCACGATTTCCTTGGCCAGGAGTGACAGGGAGTGAATGAATATACTACGATGGCTGTACACTACCCCCTTAGGGTGACCGGTCGTCCCAGAAGTGAAGCACATGACTGCCCCTTCCCTCTCGTCCACCTCAGGGAAGTAGTCTAGAGGAGGATGGGAGTTGACCTCCCTGTCGAACTCGTCATCCAACCTCACGAATTTAGACTTCTCAGCCCTAACCTTCTTAACCTCCTCCACATCAACGTCGTAAAACACCAACTTGTCGCCTGCGAAGTTTATGACATACTCCATCTCCGATGGGTGGAACCTGACGTTTATTGTGTGCAGTACTCCACCCAGTAGTGGAACGGAGAAGTAGAGCTCCAGGTGTCTATGAGTGTTCCAAGCTATGGTACCGACAACGCTGGAGGAATCGACTCCCTGTTCCCTGAGATACTGGGATAGTCTCCTCACCCTCTCCGAGAACTTCGAGTAGGTATACCTCACCTTTCCCTCATGTACCCTGGAAACTATTTGGGAGTCGGGGTAAAGTTTCTCCGCCCTCCAAAACACGTTGTGGATGCTCAAATTGTAATCCATTATGGTGGATTTCATCATGATAGTATGTGGAAAAAATTAATATAAATTATGAGGTTGACGTGGGAATCCACTACCGTTTATGGAAGTTCTTGTTCTCCGCACTTCCTACCGATCCTCGCTTAAGTTTCAGCCTGATCTCACCTTCCCGTGGAGTCCAGCTGAATGATACGGTTCCCCGTTTTACTTCGGCGTAGTTATTGCCGACGTACGACGCCATTTAACTTTCGGTCGAGGCAAGATGGGAACGACCTGTTTGAAAGGGGTCTGATTGCTCAGTGAGCTCGACCGATCTAACCCATCGCTATTAACTACCTGTCTTTCTTTCCTCTTTTCTCTCACCAGTCCAAACTGCGTTCCTCTTCCTGACCATGAATATTCTGTCGAACTCCACTACCTTCTCTCCCCTTTGGTTGACCCCCCACGTCCTTATCTTCACTATCCCGAACCCTTCCCTGGACCTGGACTCCCTCACTTCCAATACCTCTGCCTCGGCGTATATGGTATCCCCTGAGAACACTGGGTTGAGGAACTTCACGTTCTCCAGCCCCAGCATGAACCCAGAGGTGCTAGTGTACTCAACTAACAATCCCGCGGTCACCGCTAGCGTGAGGAAGCCGTTTACAACCAATCTCCCCTTAAAGGGCTCACCAGGGTAAAATTTGGATGTATAGTCTTGGTTAAAGTGGATCTGGTTATTGTTGTTAGTCAATAAAGTGAACCAGACGTTATCTACGTCTAGGATGGTCCTTCCCACTCTGCTCTTAAACTTTTGACCTGGTTTGAAGTCCTCGAAGAAGGGAACTTGTTCCATAAGGTTAAGTGGTGTGGTGGATTTAATCTTTCACTTTCCTGCGAAAGTCCCAGGTTCAACGAATTGGTAGACAACTACCATGATGTAGACCGTGTATCGGTCACCGTGATACAGGGGAACCATGGTGATGTATACCGGTTGGAAGTACATGAGCCTCACAGGTGGAAGCGGAATACCGGGAGTTATACCGTTGGGTGTGACCTGGTTGGTGAATGGGGCCATCACCGTGTACCCTTGTCCAGGTAAGGTGTTCCCTCTTCACTGCTTTTACGTATTGTTCCTTGATCCCGAGGAATTGTTCCATCTGCCTTCCGTTCATCCCTACTTCTCCAGTCATTAAATGCCTTGACCGACCAGGCAAGGACCTAGCCCTCAATCACCTGTAATCCGTGGCGATAGGAAAGTCGTGGAGCTCCTTTGGTCTCAACGCTACGAGGCCCACGTGTCGTTCTCGATATAATAACTCAGGCAGAACGAACTCAAGTGCGGGAGACCGACTCTTATTAAAAACAAAATTAATAAATAAGTAATAAATATTCCTATGAACACAGAATAGGACCCGTCCCGGTAGAGACCTCATTTTAGCCCAGATTCCCTGGCCTCGCTCTCCGACTGACTCTCCCTCCACGGTTCAGCCTTTGAGGTAAATTTGAGCTCACTCTTCCTACCTGCGAGACTCTTGGCTACCTCTTGAGAGTAGTTGAGGTCGTACAGTCTGCTGAACATTATCCTCTGTGCCGCTGGGCTTCCAGCTCCGTGCACTGACTCTATCTGAAATGCTACTCCCATACTCACGTTCTCTATCAACCTCACCATCCTCAATCTGTCCTCTGCGGTGTAGTCCTCGACACCCTGGAGGTACTTGGAGATGTATTCCCTCAACTTGGGGTTCTTCAGGTCCCATTCGCTGGGTGCTGTGCCTACTATCCCTCCAGCTATGTCTATGGAGAGCTGTGCTATCTGAGCCGGGAACTTGGCCACCAGGTGTTTAGTCACGTTGGCATGCATGGGGTTGACCCACCAACAGCCCTCACAGAGCTTAACTGCGTTGAGGCTGGCCGCTATCCCAGCCGAGTACATGGTCTCGGTCAGGAATATCATCTCCGTGAGCTTGTCTTGAACGTGCGACGCTTTCTCCACTCCTATCTGCTTGGCCAGATCCGCTGAGGCCCCTATTATCACATCTCCCAATCCGGCCTTGCATCCACCATACCCTTGCCTGTGATAGGCAGAGAAGATCTCCACCAACGTCCCGGTGTACTCCCAGTCTCCGGCCAGAAACACCCTGTTCATGGGTACGAAGACGTTATCGAAAATGACCAGCCCCTCATGGTTGTAGAAGTAAGGGAGAGCGTCTATTTCCCCCTGCTCCATCCTCCTGGAGTCGTTCAGTTGCCTCCCCACAACTATCTTAACACCCTCCGTGTCTGTGGGCAGAGCGAAGGCCACAGCGTAGTCCTTGTCCTCAGGACCCATGGCCCTGGTCGGCAAAACCACCATCTCTTCAGTGGCAGCGACTCCGGTTATGTTGGCCTTTGCGCCTGAGACGTATATTCCATCCTTGGTGACCTCGGTTATCCTCAGGTACGCGTTCTTGTTGGGCTGTTGGCTGGGCTTGAGGTTTCTGACCCCCTTTGCGTCGGTCATGGCACCAGCCAAGGCCAGATCCCTCTTCTGCACGAACTTAAGGTACTCGACGAACCTGTCCCTCATCTCCCTCTTTCCCTTAGCTGTCATCATGTTGCTCACAATGTTAAGGGTGTTCAGGGAGTCCCACCCTACACACCTCTGGAAACAGGCCCCAGTCTTGTGGCTCAACTTCCTCAGGAGCTTCACCTTGGCTGCTAGATCCTCAGGGGACCTGTGAATGTGATTGAACCTATTGATCTCCTCCTCTATGAAGGGGCTCCATGCTCTACCTAACTCCTTGGTATCCTCTTGCCAGGCTGCGTCGAATGTGGCCTTAAAGGACATTACGGAAGGTCTCAAGAAGGGATGAGTGGTGACGTCCTTGACCTCCTTACCCATAACGTATATCTCGACCTTTGAACGATTCCTTATGGACTCAAGGTATTGTTCCCCTGTTCTAACGGTCATGATCACTCTTTCGTGTTTAAAGTTTTTAAAGTTTAGTATGATGAAGCTGAAAGTTCTGGTCAATTCTCAACTCCAGATCGGATTTAAGGAGAATGTGAACTCGTCGAGATAAACCTTTACTAATTATACTTATACATTTCTACTAGAATTTATCACTATCAGAATAGGTATAAAAAATATAGAAATCTTTAAATAATACCAATTCCACTACAGCAGTTATGGGAATCTTAGGGAGGTAATACCAAGAAGTCGGTATTAGCGAGAAGTTTTTAATTTTAGACGTCGTCCCGCTGAAAAGATGAAGATGATGAACGGAAAGGGACAGGTAGAGTACGCTAAGGAGAGGTTGGTCAAGGCGGTCAACCAGGTCCTGGGCGTGGTCAGAAGGAACGGGAGGAGCAGGAAGGTCGGGTTGGCGCTAGTCCTCATGATCCTGGTAGGTGGGAGGGCCAGCGTGAGGAATGCTGCTGAGACGTTCGGGTTGGACTACGCGAACCTGCTGGAGGCGTTGGGGGAACTCGAAGACGCGTGGAGGGACTGGAGGTCCTGTCTGGGCTGGTGAAGGGTCAGGTGGCCGTAATCATAGACGACACCGTGGACCACAAGGAGTACTCCAGGGGGAGGGACGTGAGCCCCCACGGGAACTACTGGATCTACTGCCACGCCCACGGGAGGTTCGAGAGGGGCGTGCAGCTCCTCACGGTCGCCATAGTGG